>ERZ1090879.97-NODE-97-length-62859-cov-7.165228_pt1 | contig 62859 bp, 61 predicted proteins | sample MGYA00478472_ERZ1090879 | MGnify/ENA primary metagenome ERZ1090879 (study PRJEB33644, sample SAMEA5815723) | chicken gut metagenome | biome: Chicken; feature: Gastrointestinal Tract; material: Caecum | place: Ireland | collected 2019-01-01 | study: A study of the... | reverse complement strand
TCTACACTTCTAGCTTCGTCGGCAGCGTCAGATGTGTATAAGAGACAGGGGGACCAACAGGCTTTCGTTGGAACGGCCCATGCGCACCATGGTATCATAGATGGCGGCATCGCCGTGGGGGTTCAGGTGCATGGTACTGCCCACAATGTTGGCGCTCTTGGTGCGGGCGCCTTTCAGCAGCCCCATGCCGTACATGGTGTACAGCAGTTTGCGGTGGGCGGGCTTGAAACCGTCGATTTCCGGCAGCGCACGGGAAACGATGACGCTCATGGCGTAAGGCATATAGTTGGTTTCCAGCGTATCGGTGATGGGCGTTTCGATGATCTCACCAGCCGACAGGATCTCCACGTTATCGCCCAGCTGGGGGCGCGCCGGGGTGATTTTCTTTTCGCGTTTTTTTGCCATAATCTTCCTCGTATCAGCTTACATCCAGATCGTCCAGGTATTCGGCACCGTGTTCGGCAATGTGCTCCTTACGTCCCTGCAGGTTGTCGCCCAACAGCAGGTCAAATACCTGGGCAGTACGTTCGGCGTCGGTGGGCAGCACTTTGATCAGGCGACGGCTCTCGGGGCTCATGGTGGTCAGCCACATCATCTCGGGGTCGTTCTCACCCAAACCTTTGGAGCGCTGGATCGTATATTTCTCGCCCTCAATGCGCCGCAGAATGTCGGCTTTCTCCGGCTCGGTGTAGGCAAAGTAGGTTTTATTTTTTGTGTTGATCTCGTACAGCGGAGATTCCGCAATATACACATACCCTTTATTGATGAGGGTGGGCGTCAGGCGGTAGAGCATGGTCAGCACCAGCGTACGGATCTGGTAGCCGTCCACGTCGGCATCGGTACAGATGACAACTTTGTTGAAGCGCAGATTCTCCAGGTTGAAGCTGGCCAGGTCCTTGTTATGACTGCCGCCCAGTTCCACACCGCAGCCCATCACCCGGATCAGGTCCGTGATGATGTCGGACTTGAAGATACGGGCGTAGTCCGCTTTCAGGCAGTTGAGGATCTTGCCGCGAATGGGCATGATAGCCTGGAACTCGGAATCCCGGCTCTGTTTGACAGCACCCATAGCCGAGTCGCCCTCCACGATATACAGTTCGCGGCGGGAGGCATCCTTGGTACGGCAGTCCACAAACTTCTGCACCCGGTTGGCCAGATCCATCTGCTGGGTCATGGTCTTTTTGATGGTGATGCGGGCCTTTTCAGCGTGTTCCCGGCTTTGCTTGTTGATTAGCACCTGTTTGCAGGCCTTTTCTGCCTCGTCGGGATGCTCGATGAAGTAGACCTCCAACTGATGTTTGAGGAATTCCGTCATGGCCTGCGCCACAAACTTGTTGGTGATGGCCTTTTTGGTCTGGTTCTCGTAGCTGGTGCGGGTGGAGAAGCTGGAGGAAACCAGCACCAGGCAATCCTGCACGTCGGAGAAGGTGATGGCACTCTCGTTTTTCTTGTAAAGCCCTTTGCTTTTGAGCCAGGCGTTGATCTGACTGACAAAAGCCGTACGTACTGCCCGGTCGGGGCTGCCGCCATGCTCCAGCCAGCTGGAGTTGTGGTAGTATTCCAGGGCCTGCACCGTATTGGAGAAGGCGAAGGCAACATTCATCTTGACCTGATAATCCGGCTGGTCGGCGCGGTCGCGGCCGGTAGAGGCACCGGAGCAGAAATACACTGGGGTCAGAGCTTTGTCGCCCACAATCTCGTTGGCATAGTCGGTAATGCCATGCTCGTACAGATACTCGTATTTTTGAGTTTCGCTGCCGGACTTGTCGGTGAACACCAGCGTTACACCGTCATTGACAACAGCCTGGCGGCGCAGCATATCCTGGAAGGCATCGGCCGGCACGGCAATGTCGGTAAATACTTCGGAATCCGGCTTCCAGCGAATCACCGATCCGGTGCGGCGGCCCTTGTACTCTTCCTTCTGCAAGCCGCCCACATTTTCGCCTTTTTTGAAATCCAGGTGATAATGGAATCCGTCCCGGTAAATATCCGCGGTCATCCATTCGCTGGCGTATTGTGTTGCGCAAAGGCCCAGACCGTTGAGTCCCAGGCTGAAGTCATAGTTGCCGCTGCCTTCCGCATATTTGCCGCCGGCATACAGTTCGCAGAATACAAGATCCCAGTTCCAGCGCTGCTCGGCTTTGTTGTAATCCACCGGTATTCCGCGGCCAAAGTCCTCGACCTCAACCACATGGTCGGGGAACAGCGTCACATTGATCCGGTTGCCATAGCCGTCGCGAGCTTCGTCGATAGAGTTGGAAATGATTTCAAAAATGGAATGGGCACAACCTTCCACACCGTCCGAACCGAAAATGACGGCCGGACGTTTGCGTACACGGTCGGCACCTTTCAGTTGGCGGATACTGTCATTGCCGTATTCCTGTTGTTTTTTTGCCATGCGTTGGGTCCCCCTGCGGTAACATAACACGAATCGTTGATTTACACATATAAAATTATTAAACCATAAACTGGAAGTCTTTGTCAAATGACAACTCCATTATAACACAACTAATAGTTGTTGCACAAGTACTTTTTGTAGTTGAATTGCGGATCAGCCGGTTCTTTCCAGACGGTTGCGATCTCCCAGCACGGCGGTCCAGTAGGAGCCGCCGTTGTAATCGAAAATTACCCAGTCATAACCGTTGTATTTCTGGGTGCTGCGCTGGGTGACGGTATACCGGCCCAGGGGCAGATACCCTACAACATCGTTAAAGTTCGGGGTATAGAAATACTCAGTGCGGGCGTTGAATACCACAAGGGTCTGGCCACTGACGTTTTGCATCAAAGGCCCGGTTGGACCGTAGTTGTTGAAACCGCCGGCCTGAATATCGGGCAGAAAATCCTTATAACTATAGTTGAGATCGCAGGCGCCGGAGATGCCGTTGACTGTGCCGCTGCCGGAGTATTGCCACATGGTGTATGGTCCGGTATACCCTAAAGTGGACCGGTAATCCGCGACCCAAAGCGGGTAGCCGCTGAGTTCGGCGGCGTTGAGGTAGTTGTTGATGTAATTGGTATAGCTGTACCACCCGGCGTACCATTTTTGCTGGTACAGAATATCCATCGCGTAGCGAACCAGGCTGGTGAGCTGTGTGCGCCCCAGGCTGGTCAGGCTGGAATCCTCTACATCCACAAAGATGGGGTATTCAAACTGGAGCCCCTGCATTGCGTTCATAAACAGGGAAAGCTCATTAGCTACGGCCGTCTGTGTACGGGCGTAGGTATAGTAGTAAGCGCCGACGCGCAGGCCGGCGGCATGAGCGCCGTTGACGTTTTGTAAAAAATACGGGTCCACATATAATCCACCGCTGTTACTGGAGCCAAGACGAACAATCACGAAATCCTTGCCGGCGGCAGCTACTTTGGACCAGTTTACATTGCCCTGGTAGCGGGAAACATCGATGCCGTTCTGAAACACAGCCATAAAAAAGCCCCCTCCCTTTGCTGCATAGTATGCACCAAGGGCGGGGGATGGTACTAGGCAAAAATCTGATATACGCGGCAGCTTTCGTTTTGATACCACACAGGATAACGAGCCGCATACCATTCTTCCTGGGAAGAAAATTCTGCAGATACGGAAGCGTCGAACACCACGTAGTCAATGCCCCAGGCCGCCAGGGTGCTTTCATCAGGAGCTTCATACAGCATTCGCATGGCCGCGGCCTCGTTGGCGTAGTCCATGCCGTGATAGTAGACATAACTTCCGGAACCGCAAAGAATACGGCGCCCTGCCAGGGAAAAGACAGGATTGGTATGCCGGTCACTGGTCAGAAACAATGCGTCATGGGCGGCGTGTTCCGAAACATAGTCGGCCAGCGCCACTTCATCGGCGCTCCAGTGTTGGTAATCACTGACGATTTCGCGTCCGACTGTCAGGACGCTGCCGAACATCCCCAGAAAACATACGAGGCCCACAGCAACTGCCCGGATTGACTGATGCTGCAAACGGGAGATGACATCCCCCAAAAGCTGTGCGACCAGAAGGCATCCCAGCATGTGCCAGACATACAGGAGCTTGTTATTGTCGTAGGTGTTGGGCTGGAAGACAACGATTTCTGCCAGCGCCCAGATCAGCAAGCCACCGCCATACAACCAGCGCTGTTTGCGGGAAGCGTGCAGCCAGGCCGGAACCAGCAGCAGGTACACGATGCCGATATTTTTGATATAAAACCAGAAATAATTGTCCTTGAGTGCGCTGCCGGAATTGTTCACCCAATTGAAATGCAGCCGCATCATATTTTGGCCATCCACACTCTGGGCCAGTACGGTAGGCAGCATCTGCCCAAGCCAGGCAAGCCCGCACAGCAGCGCCAGTCCGCCCCAAGGCAGCAATACCGAGCGCGTCCGGGGATAATACACCAGCGTATAAATGCCGCCAACCAGACAAAGAAGTACCAGGGCAAGCGCACTGTGCGTATGCATCAACGGCAAAGGCAAAACCAGTAGAGCCAACGGCAACCAGAGCCGCCGTTGCCCCTCATAACAAAAGCGCCATAACAGATACAGGGCAGGCAACAGCAGACACCATCCGAACAGGGTGGCGCGCTGCGGGATCATCAGGTCGACAATAGGGTTGACCCAGATGATGTTTTTTTCGGTGTAGTTGGTGGGAGTGGTGTAGAAGCCGGTAAAAATGCCCAGAAAATCATTCCGGCTTCCCAGAAAATATACAAATCCGAAACCGCTGCCCATAAAAAACAGATAAAAGGCCAGAAAGGCTTTTTTTGCGCTGCCCAGAACCCGGCGGGCCAGCTGCCAGAACATTCCGAAAACGGCAACGACGGCCGGAACGACCGGCAGCAGATATGCAGTGCGAAGATCGGCACCCAGCACGCGAAAGACGCTGGATACGGTTTCGCAGAGAAACGGATACCCGAAGCGGTGTTCGCCGCCCAGAAGGGGATAGGTTGGCGGAAACTCTCCGCTTTGCGCGATGTACTCAATGAACCCCAGATGCATGGGCAAATCGCCATAGCAGCTTTGCCCGGTGTGGATGGTGCCGTTTACTTCGTGCAAGATGTGTGTATGCAGAAGATAAAAGGTGATCAACAGCACCGGGAGCAGGCAAAGCCACATGGCACTGTGGTCTGCATCCCGCTGCGGGCGGTGTAAAGACGTGCTGTGATACAACGTGTACAGCAAAAGTACAAGTACCACGGCTGCTGCGCAGACAGCCGCGACTTTCCCGAAGCCGAACACCAAAGCAAAAAGGGCAGGGAGGGCGGCCAGCAGGGAAATACCGTAACTGCATCCTAAGGGAATCAGCAAGGAAAGGTCACTGTCAGGCAAAAAATAGCGGGCGGCCAAGAAACCGGCAGTCAAAAACAAAAGCAGATACGCGAAACTCAGCAGCATTATACTCCCTCCAGATCAAACGGCGGTGTATATTCTTCACGGGCGCTGCTTTTTTCCTGCATATAGCCGTCGGTCAGACCCAGGCGGATGGCCTCGTCAATGACCTGACGGTATTCGTAGGTAGTGATCCGGCGGCCCAATCCGTTTTCGGCGGCTTTATAAAAAGGTGTAAACTGGCTCATCAGACTGGGGATAAACGGCACACCGGTTTCCTTTTGGATCCGGACCAGAAGACGGAGAACCGCCTGACTGTCCTGTACGTGCCCGGGCAGCGCCAGGTGCCGCACAATAACGCCGCGCTGCAAAAAGCCCTCGGAATCAAAGAAAGGTGCCCCTGTCTGCCGGAGCATCTGCCGCAGTGCCGCTTCGGCTACGGCAGGATAGTCTTTCGCCGAGGAAAAGCGGGCGGCCAGATCCGGAGAAGCGTATTTGAAATCCGTGAGCCATATATCCACATAGCCTTCCAGGGCTTTGACAGTTTCCACGGTTTCGTATCCGCCGGTATTGTATACGACGGGCAACAGGAAACCGGCTGCCTTGGCGGTGTCCAGAGCCGCCCGAACCTGGGGCAAATACTGGGTTGCGGTTACCAGATTGAGGTTGCGGGCACCATCCCGCTGCAGGCGAAGGAATATTTCCGCCAGATGTTCGGTGCTGATGGCCTTGCCGACACCCTCCTGGCTGATCGGATAGTTCTGGCAGTAACAGCAGCGCAGGGAACAGCCGCTGAAAAAGACCGTGCCGCTGCCGCGTTCATCCTCCGGTGTCCCGCTGAGGCATGGCTCCTCCCAGTGGTGCAGCGCGGCGCGTGCAACCATCAGCCTGTCATCGGCTCCGCAATAGCCCGGATGACCTGCGGCGCGATCGGCACCGCAGGCACGGGGACATAAAGTGCAACGATGCGGTAAGGACATAAAATTTCTCACTTTCACAAATTTTTCCGTTTCATTTTACCACAATCGCGGTAAATGTGGTATACTATAAGGACCAATCTCAAAAATAAAGGAGTGTGCGATCATGTCTACACCGCATAACCGCGCCGAAAAAGGCGATTTCGCCAAAACCGTTCTGATGCCCGGCGATCCGCTGCGCGCCAAATTCATTGCCGAAACTTTCCTGGAGAATCCGCGCCTGGTAACGGATGTGCGCGGTATGCTCGGTTATACCGGCACGTATCAGGGACGGCCCATCAGTGTCATGGGCAGCGGGATGGGTATGCCGTCCATCGGTATTTATTCCTATGAGCTGTACAGCCAGTATGGCGTGGAAAATATCATCCGTATCGGATCGGCCGGTTCGTATACCGAGAAGGCCAAGCTGTTTGACGTGGTGCTGGCTTCCGGTGCCTATTCCGAGAGTAACTATGCCGCCACCCAGAGCGGCGATACCGACGATATTCAGAAGCCGAATGCCGAACTGAATGCGGCCCTGAAGGCCAGCGCTGCGGCGCAGGGCATTCCTCTGATTGAGGGCAATATTCATTCTTCAGACGTGTTCTATCGCGAACCGAGCGATGAGAAGCCTGTATATTGGGAAAAGCTGCGGGATGAAAAGGGCTGCCTGGCGGTGGAGATGGAAAGTTTTGCTCTGTTCCACAATGCCAAGGTGCTGGGCAAACGGGCGGCTTGCCTGCTGACAATCTCGGACAGCTTTGTTTCGCCGGAAATCACTACGGCAGAACAGCGCCAGACCAGCTTTACGGCGATGATGAAGGTGGCGCTGGGCGCAGAAGCCTACCTGGAGAAGTAAGGCATGGAAAAAGCGCAGATTCAGTCGCTGATTCGCCAAGCGTTTGCGGCCCGGAGGTTTGCCTATACACCGTATTCACACTTTCAGGTGGGGGCAGCACTGCTGGCGCAGAATGGCAAGGTGTACACCGGATGCAATATTGAAAACGCAGGCTATACGCCTACAAACTGTGCAGAGCGTACGGCGTTGTTCAAGGCTGTCAGCGAGGGAGAACGGCAGTTCTCCGCCATTGCCATTGTGGGCAGTATGCAGGGAACGGTGAACACGCTGGTTACCGGGCCCTGCGGTGTATGCCGTCAGGCACTCTATGAGTTCGGCGGCCCGGCGCTGACCGTGATCATGGCCAAGACCGAAGACGATTACATAGTAACCACTTTGGGTGAACTGTTGCCCTATGGTTTTGGTCCGGCCAACCTGGAAACCGATGAATCCCAATCCCCAATGTAAGGAGTTCCCGTTGTTCATGAAAAAAGTTGTTGCACTGTTTCTCTCTTTTGCCATGCTGCTGATTTTTACAGCCTGCATGCCGGAGGTGGAAAATCAGGAGTCGACCGAGTTTGCGGTGCCGCTGGATGATGCGTCCTATGTGCTCCAGGCACCTGCGGACGCGACACCGCTGCCTGGAGGGGCTACGATCGCCTTGGCGGCAGATGGCAGCGGCATGGAGTCCGGTGCGGAATCGCTGTTGTGGAAAGGCATCCAGACTTTTGCGACCAATTTTGGATATACAGCACAGTCCTTCACGTATGGGGATGGCGAAGCGGCATCCGCAGAGGAGGCCCTTCGCAATGCGGCACAGAGTGGGGCTACGCTTGTGGTTTGCCGTGGGGAAGAAATGGCAAAAGCGCTGTTTCAGGTTCAGGCAAATTTCCCCGGCGTGCACTATCTGCTGTTCGATGCAGAACCCCACAATGAGGATTACACGGTATATACCACCGAATCCAATGTACACTGTGTGCAGTTCCAGGAGGAACAGGCCGGTTATCTTGCGGGATATGCAACTGTAATGGAAGGGTATACTTCCCTGGGATTTGCAGGAAGCGATGAGATGCCGGATGTGGTTCGCTACTGCACGGGATTCCTGCAGGGCGCCGAGGATGCGGCGGAACAGCAGGGCGAGGAAGTGACGCTTCAGGTCTGGTATACTGGTAATATCGAAGATACAGAACTTGTGAAATCCCGCCTGGTGGAATGGTACGAGAATGGCACCGGTCTGATTCTGGCAAACGGCGGAGATCTGGTCCAGCGCGCCATGGACGCAGCCAACCAGACCGGCGGAAAAATCTTTGCTACGGATTGGGACCAGAATGCACTGGGTGATCGCGTGCTTGGCAGTGCGGTAAAATGCTATAATGCAGCTGTTCAACGGCAGCTGTACGGGTTCTTTTCGGCAAACAGCACCTGGGATCAGGATTCCGCCGGAAAAACAGAGAAGGTAGGCTATACTGACGGCAGTGTGGCGCTTGCTGGTTCCGTCTGGCGTTTCAATAACTTTACCCAGAAAGAATATGAACGTTTGTACGAACAGTTGCGGAACAGCGATTTGAAGGTGGAAACCTATTCCGATATGGATACGTTGCCGGATACGCCGTCGGTTACAGTGCAGATCCAGAACTGAAATTTGACATTTTGTTAAATTTTTGTAATGAATTTGCGTGGGTTTATCCATTGCAAAACAAACGAAAATCCGTTATACTGAAGACAATGCGGCGGGGAAACGCCTCGCCCGAAGTTTAATAGTAAGGAGATCAAAACCATGAAAAAGTTCCTTGCATTGGTTATGGCCGGTTGCATGGCACTCTCTCTGGCTGCCTGCGGCGGTGCTTCCGCTTCTTCGGCTGCCACTGCTGAGTCTACCAGCACCGAAGCTACCGCTGAATCCAGCAGCGGCAGCAAGACGGATGTTGCGTTCGTAACGGACGTCGGTAACATCGACGACCAGTCTTTCAACCAGTACACCTGGCAGGGCGTGCAGGACTTCTGCAATGCCAACGGTCTGAATGCCAACTACTATCGTCCTACCGAGGACTCTGACGCTGCCCGTCTGGAGCAGATGGACAACGCCGTCAACGATGGCGCCAAGGCAATTGTGGTTGCCGGTTACCTGTTCGGTACTTCCATTACGGAAGCGCAGACCAAGTATCCCGATGTGCAGTTCCTGGCCCTGGACGTTGCCACGACCGACCTGAGCGCTGACGGCAGCGCCCAGCCCGGCACCAACACCGCTCTGATCACCTACAAAGAAGAGCAGGCTGGTTATCTGGCTGGTTACGCCGCTGTGTACGACGGCTATAAGGAACTGGGCTTCCTGGGCGGCATGGCTGTTCCCGCTGTTATCCGCTATGGCTACGGCTTTGTGCAGGGCGCTGACGCCGCTGCCAAAGAGCTGGGCGTGAATGATGTCAACATCAAGTACTGGTACTCCGGCGGCTTTGCTGCTACCGACGAGGTCAAGAACAAGATGGACGGCTGGTATTCTGAGGGTACCGAGGTTGTCTTTGCTTGCGGTGGCCCTGTTTGCCAGAGCTGTGACGCTGCGGCTCAGGCCAACGGCGGCAAGATGATCGGTGTTGACGTTGACCAGTCCGGTCAGTTTGATACCGTTATCACCTCTGCCATGAAGGCACTGGCTAACTCCGTCAACGTTGCGCTGACCGACGCCATGAACAATGGCTGGAAGTTCAGCGAGGCCTACGCCGGCAAGCAGACCGTCCTGGGCGCTGCCGAGGATTGTGTTGGCCTGCCCATGGAGACCAGCAAGTTCACCAACTTCACGCAGGAGCAGTACGATACCCTGTATCAGGAAATCGTCGACGGCACCCTCGTTGTGGACGACAGCTTTGATACTGCCGTCACGCCGGCTGTTACCAACGTGACTGTTGATTACCAGGGCTAATAGATAGCCTTACGGAATCCATCCCCTCGTACCCCTTGGGTGCGAGGGGATTTTTTGTGTAAACCTCTTAGTAATACCGAAAAAAGAAGTGAAAAATTGCACTTTTTGTTCAAATTCTCTTGTGCATTTGTGAATTTTTCTATATAATACAAAGTAAGAAACTGTGAATTTGGAAAGGGGCGTGCAACGGTTTGGCAGATCAATATGTGATCGAAATGCTGCACATCACCAAGGAATTTCCCGGCATCAAAGCAAATGATGACGTTACCTTGCAACTTCGCAAGGGCGAAATCCATGCCCTTTTGGGCGAGAATGGTGCTGGCAAATCCACATTGATGAGCGTACTGTTCGGCTTGTACCAGCCGGAAAAAGGTGTTATCAAAAAGGATGGCCGTGAGGTAAAAATCAACAACCCCAACGATGCGAACGCACTGGGGATTGGAATGGTCCACCAGCATTTCAAGCTGGTGGAGTGCTTCACTGTGCTTGACAACATTATTCTGGGCGTAGAGGATACCCGCCATGGTTTTTTGCGCAAAGATGCCGCGCGCAAAAAGGTGATGGATCTTAGTGAAAAATACGGTCTGCGCGTTGATCCGGATGCGTTGGTCAGTGATATCTCGGTAGGCATGCAGCAGCGTGTGGAAATCCTCAAGATGCTGTACCGGGATAATGACATCCTGATTTTTGATGAGCCCACAGCTGTTCTTACTCCGCAAGAAATCGATGAATTGATGGAGATTATGCGGGGATTCAAAGAGGAAGGCAAAAGCATCCTCTTCATCACCCATAAGCTTAACGAGATCATGGCCGTTGCGGACCGCTGCACGGTTCTGCAGAAGGGCAAGGGCATTGGTACGGTAGAGATTGCCAAGACTACCAAAGAAGAGCTTTCCCGCATGATGGTTGGCCGTGATGTGGAGTTTGCTGTTGAGAAGAAGCCCTGCGAGCCGGGACGCACGATCCTGGAAATCAATGATCTTGTGGTTGCCAGCAAGGTGCATAAAAACAACGCAGTCAAAGGCGTTTCCTTTGATGTGCGGGCCGGCGAAATTGTGTGCGTTGCCGGTATTGAGGGCAACGGTCAGAGTGAACTGGTTTATGGCCTGACCGGCTTGGAAAAGGTGGTTTCCGGTAGCATCAAGCTCAATGGAAAGGATATTACCGGTGCGTCGATCCGTACACGTTCCAAGGACGGCATGAGCCATATTCCGGAGGATCGCCACAAACATGGCCTTGTGCTGGACTACACGCTGGCGGATAATATGGTGCTCCAGCGTTACTGGCAGCCCCAATTCCAGAATCATGGTTTTATCAAAAAAGGCGAAGTGATTGCCTACGCCAACAGACTGATTGAACAATATGACGTCCGAAGCGGTCAGGGAGCGCAGACCATTGCGCGCAGTATGTCTGGCGGTAACCAGCAGAAAGCTATCATCGCCCGTGAAGTCGATAAGGACCCGGACCTTTTGGTGGCGGTTCAGCCCACCCGCGGGTTGGATGTTGGCGCGATTGAATATATCCACAAGCAGATTGTGGCGGAGCGCGACAAAGGCAAGGCGGTTCTGCTCATCAGTCTGGAACTGGATGAAGTCATGAACCTTTCCGATCGCATTCTGGTGATGTATGAGGGCGAGATCGTCGGTGAGTTTGATCCGCGGAAAACGACGGTCGAAGAACTGGGCCTGTATATGGCAGGCGCGAAGAAACAGGGGGAGGCGAAAGCATGAAAAAGAATCAAAAAGGAACGCTTTTGCAGAACCCTGCCGTTGTTGGAGTTCTGGCCAGTCTGCTTTCAATTGTTATCGGACTGGTGCTGGGCTTTGTGCTGCTGGTTATTCTGAATCCGGGGGCTTCCCTGGAAGGCATGAAGGCGATGATGACCACCGGATTTGGCAGTATGGACAAGTTCGGAAAAGTATTGTATCAGGCTGCGCCGCTTATGATGTGCGGACTTTCTGTCGGCTTTGCCTTCAAGACGGGCCTGTTCAATATTGGTGCATCCGGTCAGTATACTATGGGCGCTTTCTTTGCGCTGCTCTTCGCAATCCAATTTCAGATGCCGTGGTATCTGTGCCTGGTGGCCGCTGCTGTGGGCGGCGCAATCTGGGGCATTTTCCCCGGCCTGTTCAAGGCGTACTTCAATGTAAACGAGGTCATTACCGCCATCATGTTCAACTGGATCGGCATGTACCTGGTCAATCTGATTCTGGCGAACTCTCCCAAGATGCTGGCTTCCGGCTGGGGCGCTTCCAACTCTGACCGTACGGCGGCGTTGTCGGCGGCAAATCCCGATGCCATCCTGCCCAAAGGCCATCTTGCGGTTCTGTTCGGCAATTCCAGCTGGATCAATATCAGTATCTGGATTTCCATTGTATTTGCTATCGTTGTTTGGGTTGTGCTCCAGAAAACAACATTTGGTTACGAACTCAAGGCTTGTGGCCTGAGCCGTGATGCGGCGCAGTACGCAGGCATCAACGCCAAGCGTAACATCGTGCTGTCCATGGTGATCTCCGGTGCGCTGTCCGGCGTTGGCGGCGGTCTTTATTACTTGGCAGGCACCGGCCAGTATGTACTGGAAAAAGCCATCCTGAGCATGGGCTTTAATGGTATTCCGGTCGCTCTTCTGGCGAGCTCCAACCCGATTGGAACGATCTTCTCGGCGCTGTTTATCAGCTATATTCAGGTTGGCGGTGCCGCGATGCAGCCTGCATATTCCTCCGAAACGATTGACATTGTGATTGCAGTTATTATTTACCTGGCTGCATTTGCTTTGCTCATGCGTGGTGTAATTGCAAAAGCGGTGTCCGGCCGTAAAGAGAAAGGGGGCGCTGCCAAATGATGATTGCTGCAAATATTATCAGCCTTACGGTCTTGTTTGCGGTTCCGTTGCTTCTTGTGGCACTGGGCGGAATGTTCAGCGAACATTCCGGCGTTATTAACATCGCGCTGGAAGGCATGATGATTATTGGCGCCCTGTTTGCCTGCTTTACGTTGCAGGCGCTGGATCAAAGTGGTTTTGGTGCGGCGAATCCGCAGCTGTCCATGTTTATTGCCATCCTGGTGGCAGGGGGCACCGGCATGATTTTCTCCCTGTTCCTGGGCTTCGCCGCCATCAATCTGAAGGCGGACCAGACCATTGGCGGTACGGCGCTGAACCAGTTTGCACCGGCCTTTGCAGTGGTTATGACCTGGGCTGTTCAGGGCCAGGGTCTCACGACCATCCAGATCCCCAGCTGGGTTCGCATCACGCGGGAAACCTTTGGTCTTGCCCCGGTGGATGGCCCCAGTTTCTGGAATAACCTGATTTTCAAGTATTTTTATCTTACCACGCCTGTGGCCGTAGTGCTTTTTATTGCTGCGTATATATTGATGTACAAAACGCGTTTTGGTCTGCGGCTGCGTGCTTGCGGTGAACACCCGCAGGCGGCTGACTCGGTGGGTATCAACGTATACAAGATGCGTTATGCCGGCGTGCTGATTTCCGGTTTCCTGGGCGGTATTGGCGGTTTGGCCTATACTGTGGCGGCAGGTTCCGGTTTCAACTCGGATGTTGGTGGCTACGGCTTCCTGGCCTTGGCAGTTATGATCTTTGGTAACTGGAAACCGTTCCCGATTCTGGCATCCTCCTTCTTCTTTGCGCTGTTCAAGGTTATTGCGGCCTATAGCTCGTCGCTGTCCTTCCTGCCGAAGTTTGAGGGGGTCAAGGAAGTGTCCAACTTCTATCAGATGCTGCCGTATATTGTCACGATGATTGTTCTGATTTTCACTTCCAAGAATTCTCAGGCACCCAAGGCAGAAGGTATTCCTTACGACAAGGGCAGCCGTTAAAGATTCCCACATAAAACCAGAAATGCCGTCCCCGGGCGGCATTTCTCTGTTTCATACAAAATACAGCAAAACATTGCCTGAAAGGAGGGCTCTTACCCTATGCGAATGTACGATATCATTGCCAAAAAGCGCGATGGCGGCACGCTTACTCGTGAAGAGTTGGCGTTTGCGGTCAACGGTTATGTTTCTGGTGCGGTGCCGGACTACCAGATGTCGGCATTGCTCATGGCAATTTATCTGCGCGGAATGACCGATGAGGAAACTGCTGTCCTGACCGATGTGATGGCACATTCGGGGGATATGGTGGATCTGTCGGCAATTGATGGCATCAAAGCCGACAAACATTCTACCGGCGGCGTCGGGGACAAGACGACGCTTGTCATTGCGCCGATCGTGGCGGCTTGCGGTGTGAAGATTGCCAAGATGAGCGGTCGCGGCCTGGGACATACCGGCGGTACCATCGATAAGATGGAAGCGGTACCTGGCACCCGTACCAGTCTTACACAAGAAGAATTTTTCAAGCAAGTCAATGAGATCGGAATTTCCGTTATCGGACAAAGCGGACAAATTGCTGTGGCCGACAAAAAAATGTATGCGCTGCGGGACGTTACCGCTACGGTGGGCTGCATTCCGCTGATTGCTTCCTCTATCATGAGCAAAAAACTGGCGGCGGGGTCCGATGCCATCCTGCTGGATGTTACGATGGGGGATGGCGCGTTCATGAAGGACCTGGAAAGCGCCATTGAACTGGCCCGGCAGATGGTAGCCATTGGTACGGCACACGGCCGTAAGGTGGCAGCTATGATTACGGATATGGATAAACCGCTGGGACGTAATATCGGCAATTCTCTGGAGGTGGCCGAAAGTATGGCGGTCTTGCAGGGGAAAGGCCCGGCTGATTTGACGGAAGTTTGTTTGCAGCTGGCAACCAATATGCTGATTTTGGCAGGGAAGGGCGACGCAAAAGTTTGCCGTGCAATGGCTGAGCAGGCGGTTGCAGACGGTTCTGCGTTTGAAAAATGTTGCCAGATGTTCTCGGCGCAAGGCGGCGACATCTCTGTGCTGAAAGATGCATCGAAATTCCGCCAGGCAAAATACAGCTATGAGCTGACCGCGCAAAGTGATGGCTACATTTACAAAAATGATGTGGAAAAGATCGGCAATGCCAGTGTGCTTCTGGGCGCAGGTCGTATTAAAAAAGAGGACAGTATCGACTTTGCTGCCGGCATTACGATGCATAAGAAACTGGGGGATTTCGTCAAGGCCGGAGAAAGCATTTGTACTTTCTATGCTGATGATAAAGCGCTGTTTACTGCAGCAGAGGAAATGTACCGTGATGGACTGGTGATCCGTGACGAAAAGCCTGCCGTGCCGCCGCTCATTTACGCCCGGGTGACATCGGAAGGCGTGGAGCGCTTTTAATATTTAATTTAATACTTTTTTGGGAATACAAAGCGGATAGAAAGAAGCCCTTTCGCGTTAGCGAAAGGGCTTCTTCTTTTATTTCCGATGGCGCAGCAAGAAAACTTTCAGTTTTCCATACCCGTTGGCTTTATCAGTGGCGAATTCCTTGGTCAGGATATAGCGTTTGCGCAGGTTGTCGAACTGTAAAGCGGTTCCACTTTCCTGTATGTCGGTGAGTACCCGAGGCAGGGCGGTGCGCTGACTTTCAAACTCCGGTTCCTTGTCCCACAGGATGGCGCCGTCCGCATCAAATCCATGGGCCCAGACACTGAAAACCAGACAGGCGGCTTCGCCGTAACAGTAGCGTTCAAAGCGGATACGTCCATCCAGATAAAACAGCAGACAGTCACGAAAATGGGTTTCCATTTCCTTCTCGTATCGGCGCCCGCAGACAGAGCCGGCAAAATCGGCAGCATTGGCGGTCATAGCAGAACCCTCCCCGGTAGGTGATGGATCTATTATACCGCCCGGATGGTGGTTTGACAACAGGTTGAGATTCAGCTTTTTACGTCCCGGCGTGTCAGCAATAGTTGAGCCAACAGAAAAAGGAGTGTCAGCCAGATAAGGCAAGCTGCAAGAAAAGGCAGATAGTTGCCCGCCAACAGATCATCACTTTTGTTGGAGTTCATGCCGTACTGCATCAGCGCATACGGCCAATACAGCCCCTTGCCCCGGCTGGCGGCCAACATACCTGTAATGCCTCCGAACAGTGCAATGAAAACCGGCACCGCGAAACTGCGAATCAGCATGGAAAGCACCAGCTGCAAAGCAACTACGCTCAGTCCACCCAGCACACCGCGCAAAAGAAAGAGCAGTGTTTCCATAGGCGGCCAACCCGGTAGGGACGCAAAGACTTTTCCGCATAGACAGTACAGCGCAAAAATCAGAACCTGGGTCAGCAACACCAATTTCAGCACTACCACGAATTTGGCGAAGAACAGCGCCAGGGGACGTACAGGCGCCGCCATGATCAGGTTCCAGTTGTGGCCCAGGTGCTCCAGGCGCCACAGGTAGGCGGCATAGATGGCCACCATGGCAGGAAAAAAGAACAAAGAGTAAAACAGGGTATGCTGAGTCCAGAGGCTGTACCAGGATTCTGTCAGCAGGCCCAGATTTTGCATATAGTTGAAGGTGCCATACCCGGCTGAAATCACCGGCAGCAGAAAAAACAGGAGCCAGATGGGAGAGGCGTGCAGTTTACGGTTCTCGGCTTGTATGCAGCGGTATAACATCGTTCACACCTCCTTTTGGCGGATGGAACGCCAGGTAAACAGGAAAAAGAAGAGCCCCAGGGCAGCAGTCCACAGCAGCATGGGCAGATTGAACTCCTTTATGCCGTACACGGGAATTCGCGTGTCAGGGTCCCAGGAAACCAGAATGTAACTTCCAAGGGGAATGTAATAGCCCCAAGGCACAAAGTATACCACGATCGGTGGCATAAATGCTGAGAAAAGACCGACGAGAGCTCCCGTGATACCGGTGCATAAAGCGGGTAGAGGATTGGCCAGAAGAATGGTAAGCAGAAGTTCTGAGAAAAACAGCATCAGACTGACGGTGGCGGTACACACAAAGAAGTAGATCAGTTGTTCGGCGGGCGGGAAATCTTTGTACCCGTTCCAAAGTCCCAAGGTCAGAGTGCCGCCCAATTCCAGGGCGGTGATCAACAACACTTCTCCGGTCCCCACCAAGGCTTTTGCAGTGAACAGACTGCGGCGGCTTTGCAGGGTATACAGCAATTTGGGAAAGTTCCCTTTGATCTCTACATCCCACAGTCGGCTGGCAAGCATGGCGGTGCCCACCGGCATCAGTACGGTGTTCATGATTGGCAGAGAGGAGAACAGTGCATGAAAGGCGGTGGTCAGGTCATCGGTACCACCGGGAGCCGAGGGCCAGGCCCATGCCAGCACTGCTACAGGAATCAACAGGCATACCAGCAGATCGTGCCGTCGTTTTGCCTTCTGCAGTTCTGCGTACAGACTTCTCATCATTCACACACCCCCCTTACTGTCGGTGAGGCTCAGGAAGATTTCTTCCAGGGACTTGGTGTGCCGGGTCAGTTCCACCACGCCGGCGCCGCTGTCGGCCAGGGTCTGCACCAGTCCGGCTACCAGATCATCCCGCAGAGGGGGAAGTGTGAGCAGATCCTCTCGGAACTGCACAGAAATCCCGTTGGTCTGTAATACCGAAAGCGCTTTTTGCGGCTGCAAAACCCGCATCGTCAGAGTGCCGCGACTGTGTCGCTGTAATTCACGCAGGGGGCCTTCAAAAAGCATTTTTCCCTGGTTGATAATGCCTACCTGTTCCACCAACTGTTCCATCTCCCCCAGAAGATGACTGGAAACCAGAACGGTAGTCCCGGTGGCCGCGGGCATATCAGCAAGCAAGGCCCGCATCTCCTGGATGCCGGCAGGGTCCAGGCCATTGGTGGGTTCGTCCAGAATCAACAACCGGGGATCGCCCAGCAGCGCCATGGCAATGCCCAGGCGTTGTTTCATGCCCAGGGAATATTGCCCCACCTTGCGGTTGCGGTCGGCGGTAAGATGCACGATGTCCAGCACCCGGGCGATGTCTTTGTGAGGAACTCCTTTCAGGTCCGCAACGATGCGCAGATTTTCCTGGGCGGTCAGGTGCAGGTATCCCGACGGGGATTCGATCAGGCTGCCGGTTTGCCGCAGCAGTGCCAGGCGGTTTTTCTCCGTCAGTTCCCGGCCCAGCAGAAAGACCTGCCCGGCACTGGGGTGGATGAGTCCCAGCAGCATTTTCATGGTGGTGCTTTTGCCGGCACCGTTGGGCCCGATGAACCCATAGACACACCCCTGGGGTACATGCAGCTGGATATGGTCTACGGCCAGTCGCTTGCCGTATGCTTTGCACAAATCTTTGGTTTCGATCACGGTTTGCATGATGTTCGCTCCTTTGTGTTGGTTTTGAGAACATCTGCATCATACCGCGTTCAGCTTAAAGCCAAAGAAAGCCTGGCTTAATTTTGCCTTAAGAATCCAGACACGACATAGCAGTACCGGGCGGGATGCGGTATAATACAAAAGAGGTGGAAAATATGCAAACGATCTATGAGGCCCGGCTGCTGCTGGTGGATGATACTCCGGAACTGCTGGAGCTGTTATGCGAACATCTGCGGGCGGCGGGGTATCGCAACATTGCCACGGCGGCAGATTGCCGCAGTGCCCGGGCTGCCTTTTCGCAACAACGTCCGGAACTGATGGTGCTGGATATCAACCTGCCGGATGGCGACGGTTTTGCTCTGTTCCGGCAGCTGCGGGCGCAGGCGGATGTCCCGGCATTGTTTCTTTCTGCCAGGGATGCAGACGCAGACCGGTTGTTCGGTTTGGGCCTGGGGGCGGATGACTACCTGACCAAACCCTTTTTGATGCAGGAACTGCTGCTGCGGGTCCAACATATATTACAGCGCGCCTATCGGTCTGAACTGCAGCGGAGCGCGGCGGGATATCTGCAGCTGGGACAGCGCAGGGTGGAACTGGCGGATGCACTGATACGCCTGCCCGACGGGAAAACCGTACCTCTGACTGCCACAGAGCGTGCACTGTTACAAAAACTGGCCGAAAATCGAGGGCACATCATCACCTACGACGCATTGTATGAAACTGTGTGGGGGCAAGATTATTACGGCTGCGAAAACAGTCTGAACGTACATATGCGTCACCTGAGGGAAAAGATTGAAGAAAATGCCAGCAAGCCACGCTGGTTGCTAACGGTACGGGGCATTGGCTACAAACCGGCAGAGGAGGAACAGCCATGAAAACCTTTGTGCGGCTGATCCGGCGGTACGTGTTGCTGGCAGTAGGACTGTCGCTGTTGCTTATCATGCTGGCGCTGGCGCTAATTGTTTGGCTTGGGGTTCGTTTTGGCCTGGTATGGCAGGAGCAGTTCTCCTACTCTTACATCGAGGTCGCGGATCATCTGCAGCAGGATAACGACGGACAACTCGTTTTTACCGAACGGGATGCGGAATATTGGCTGCAGGGCTATGAATGGGCTATGGTGCTGGATGATGACGGTCAGGTAATATGGCAATACCAGTTGCCGAAAGAATTGGAGCGGGAATATACGGCTCCGGAAATTGCAGCATTTTCCCGGTGGTATCTGGAGGATTACCCGGTGTTTTGCCAGGTGAGGGACTACGGACTGCTGGTGTTGGGAACGCCCAAGAACAGTTTGTGGAAATACAATTTCTGGACTTATCCGGATTTGATTGAGTGGGTCCTTTATCGGGGCACTACTTTGATGGCCGGGGTCCTGGTGCTGATCCTCGCGCTGTGCCTGCTGTTCAGTTGGCGGGGAGCCAAGTCCCTGGGAGTGGTGTCTGATGGATTGGATGCGCTGGCCGAAGGTCGCACGGTGCAGCTGACCGCCCAAGGCTTTGCGGGGGAACTGGCGGAAAAACTTAACCAAACCAGCGCCCAAATACAGCGCCGCAACGAAATTATCCAACGGCGGGACAACGCCCGCACCCAGTGGATTGCTGGGGTCAGCCACGACATCCGCACACCCTTATCTCTGATTTTGGGATGGGCAGAACAGCTGCGGTTGGATTCTGCTTTGCCGGAAAGCGCCAGGCGCAAAGCGGGAGGAATTCAGGAACAAAGTGAGAAGATTCGTGCCCTGGTGGAAGATCTGAATCTGACCAGCAAGCTGCAATACGGGGCGCAACCCCTGCGGCGCGAACCGGTTCATGTGGGGCGGTTGCTGCGCAAGTTGGTGGCGGATTTCTGCAACGGGCCGCTGGCGGACCAATGTCAGGTAGAACTGAAAGTACAGCCTTCGGCGGAAACATTGGAACTGCAAGCTGATACAGCACTACTGGCCCGGGCATTTGAAAATATCCTGGGCAACAGTGTACGGCATAACCCGGGACCGGTCTGCTGCACAGTGACGGCAGAGGTGCAGAACAAGCAACTGCAAGTGACCCTTACGGATGACGGCGCAGGTTATCCTCCGGCGGTGCTGGCGGTACTTCGTGGTGAAGCGGCAGGGGACAACGCACCCCATATTCTGGGGCTGCACGTGGTAGAGCAGATTTTACAGGCCCATGGCGGCTGTGCAACATTCAGCCAGAATTCCCCCCACGGCTGCAAGGTGCTTTTGGTTTTGCCGTTAAGTCAATAAAAAAGACCGCCTGCCAATAAGCAGGCGGTTTTTTATATACCGCGGGTTTGCGTTTCCACAACAGCTCCGTCGCCGTCATAGAAAGTTACCGTGTCGGGACCTTGCGGCAGAAGCAAAACAAAAGGGGATTGCCCATCCAGCGAGTGGATCTCTACGGTGTTGCCGTCGTTCTGTTCCAAGCGCCGGATACCGGCAGTATTCATGGAAACATAAGCGGTCAGACCTGTTCCTTCCAGAGGAATTCCCTCTACCTCTGCGGGCAGTTCTTCGGTTGCGCCATGAATACCAGCCACCGTATGGCTGCCGCGGAAAAAGTATCCAAAGGATAATCCGGGTTCATTGCGATACAAAGTGACACCGTAGGAATTCCGTTCGGGTGGATAGAAAAGGAAAACCGCAGCCTCCTCGGTAACATCTCCCACCACGGTCCAGCTGTCGGGGATGTGTTGGGAAGAACGCAGGTCTTGCTCCAACCGGGATGCCGGCACACCGAAAGCTCCGTTCCACGCGAGAAAGACAGCTCCGCAGGCTGCTGCGGCCAGCAGGATCATACCGGTCAGGCGGGAAATCAAGGGTGTTTTCATGGGGCAGTTACCTCGGTGGTTGAGGAGGAAAGGATACGGGACAACAGCGGCATCAGTTCGGTAATATTTTGCTGGAACTGAGGATAGAACTCATCCCCTAAATCATATTCCAGGTACAGCGCTTTTTGAATACGCCGGGCGGCAGCTGCAAAATGAGGATGCTGCTGCCCGCCGGCGGCCAGCATCTGTTCTGATATTTGGGTGCAGACCACGGCCCAACGGGCATCTGTCCCCGCGCGCTGCTCCACTGCCGAATCCGCCAGGTATTGCCGCAAAGTTCGCCCCTGCACGCAGACACCGCACAGCGGCAGCTGCGCATGGTATTCCATTCGGGTTGTAATCGGATCGATGGTCTGCCCCAAGGGATACAGGGCGCAGGCCAGTGGGCGTGCCTCATGGATGGTGCAGGCGTTACCTTCAAAAAAGCGGCAGTGCCCGGTTTTAGGGTCTGGAGTCAGGCAGAGGGCAGGCAGACAGCTTTGAGGAGCAATATATTCTTTGCAAAAAGCGTGAGCCACGATGCGCGGCGAAAGGCGCAGCCGTCGTGCAATGCGAAAGAGATCATATCCCGAGAGGACCAGGTCGTGACGGTGACGGCAGCAGTCACCACAGCCGGCGCAAACGAAGGAGAAAGCGTCGTCCGGGGCTAGAGAGAGACCTAAATTCCAGGCCTCGGTGCTGCGGCCCGGTTCCACCCTCACAGGTGGACCTCGCAGGGGTTGTTTCGCCCGGCGGAAAAGTCTGCTACTGCTTCAAATGCGCTTTCCACCATGCTGGCTACGTTCACGTCGGTGTAGAATGCGGTGTGGGGGCTTACAATCACGTTGGGGAAGCTGCGCAATAGATTCAGTTCCCGATTGTGCAAGGCCTCACCGCAGCGGTTATAGTAGCAAATACCGTTTTCATCTTCTACCACGTCCAGCCCGGCACCGCCCAGCTTGCCGCTTTCCAGTCCGCGGATCAGGGCCTCCGGATCGATGAGCGTGCCCCGGGCGGTGTTGATCAGAATGGCGCCTTGTTTCATCTGTTCTATGGCGGCAGCGTTGACCAGGTGATGATTCTCCGCCGTGGCGTTCAGATGCAGTGTGATTACGTCGCTTTGGGCATACAATTCTTCCAGACTTACGTACCGGGCGAAGGTCTGCACGTCCTTGTTGGGGTATAGATCATAGGCCAGAATCTTGCAGCCAAATCCGGCCAGGTGACGGATTACGGTGCTGCCGATCTTGCCGGTGCCAATAACACCTACCGTACAGTTGCTCAGATCTTTGCCCATCTTGCCGGACAGAGAATAATCCTGGGCTGCAGCCCGCAGCATGATCTGGTTCATTTTGCGAGTGGCCATGAGCATCAACATGATGGTATAGTTGGCCACTCCCTCCGGCGGATAATGACTATGGCTTACCCGCAGTCCCAACCGCTTGGCGGCGTCCAGGGGGATGTGGTCGTAGCCGATGCTGCGGCAGGGCAGATATTTCACACCCATCTTGGCAAAGGCTTCCAGATATTCGGGACGGATCTCACAGGGATTGGTGCTTACCGCATCGCAGCCTTCGGCCAGATGCAGATTATCCGGAGTGGGTACTTCTGCCGTCCATTTGTAGTCGATGCCGTATTTTTCCCGGTTGGGCTCACAGTACTGCAGTTCATCAAAAGGACGCAGCGCATAAAAAAGAATCTTCATGCAAAGTCATCTCCTAAATCTTTTACAGAGCATACTGAAAAATCTCCGCCAGCCAGCTGGTGCATAAGCCGACCCAGGCGGCGGCATGGGGATTGGGGGTGTTTACGTCCTTGGTGCAGATGCTGGAACCATGAACGCCGTGGGGGAACAGATGCAGTTCATAGGGAACATGGTGTTCCGTAAGTGCCTGGGCAAGCAGTAAAGTGTTCTGCACAGGTACGGTGGCGTCATCTACCGTCTGCCACAGGAAAAAAGGAGGTAAATCTTCCTGTACATGGGTTTCCAGACTCAAGGCGGCCCGCAGTGTTTCATCAGAACCTGCCAGCCGGTCAAAAGAACCTTTGTGGCCAAGGGGACCGGAAGTGACGACTGGGTAGCCCAGAATTACCGCATCGGGGCGTGCTTCCTCCCCACGGATATCCAAGGCACTGCGTACCGGTTCGGCATCCCACAAAATGGCGGTAGCTCCGGCCAGGTGCCCGCCGGCAGAAAAGCCGCACACGGCGATTTTGAACGGGTCCACACGCAGGCGTGCGGCGTTGCGGCGCAGGTGCAGGATTGCTCCTGCTGCGTCAATCAACGGCTGCCAGCGCAGAGGCGTGGGAGATACCGTATACAGCAACGTAAAAGCATGGTATCCGGCCTGCAGAAATTGCATGGCTACCGGGTCGGTTTCCCGGGCACTGCAGCGCTCATATCCGCCGCCGGGGATGATCAGCACAGCGGGGCGGGTGTTGTAAGCGGGCATTTCCGTCGTTTCGTCGCGCAGGTATCCGGTCAGAACTGCGCCGCTGGGCAGCGTATGGGTATAGATCTGCATACAAGAACCTTCCTTTCGGGCAAACAGAAATGAATCAGTGATTCAGCGGATGCTGTTGGATATATTCGCCCATCAAATCAGCCGCCAGACGTACCAACTCGGGGCAGGGGCGTTTCTTGTAATATTCTGCCGTGCGGGCACTGGCTACGGGGCTTCCTTCGGCCTTCGTCAGTCCCAGCAGTTCACGGCAGACGATGCTTCCGCCGCCGTTGCGTTGTTTGTACTGCTCTGCCAGGGCTTGTATCTCTGTGTAAGTCTGCGTTTTTTGGGCAGGGTCGGTATTGCCGTACAGTGCGCCCAGAACAAGTGTGATGCCGGAAAAGGCACCGCATACTTCACGCATACGCCCGAAGCCCCCGCCAAATCCGGAAGCCATCTTCAAAGCCTGTTCCTCAGTAAGCCCCATTTCGGATGCAAATGCCAGCGCCACGCACTGGCTGCAATTATAGCCCTTAAAAAATGCTTCATAAGCTTTGTCGCCGTATTGGGACATGGGTATATCACGATCCTTTATATTGAATTCCATGTACAGAATACCCCAATTTGCAACATTTGAAAAGAGGAAAGTGCTTTTCGGGGGCAGGTTTTTAAAATTTTTGTTAAAAGCGAGCGGAGGACTTGCACTTTGAGAAAAAGAGTGCTAAACTACCGTTAGCAGTTAAAAACAAAGAGTGCTAATTTGCTCTAAATCATGAAAAAGCGAGGTCATTTTGTATGGCAATGCGTCAGTTCAAGGCCGAAAGTAAAAAACTGCTCGACCTGATGATTAATTCTATCTATACTAACCGTGAGATTTTTCTGCGTGAGCTGATTTCCAATGCGTCGGACGCCTGTGATAAGCGGTATTTCAAGAGCCTGACCGATACGTCTATCGGCATTACCAAGGAAGATCTGAAAATCCACATTCAGCCGGATAAGGACAGCCGAACCCTGACCATCAGCGATAACGGCATCGGCATGACCAAGGAAGAACTGGAAAAGAACCTGGGTACCATTGCCAAGTCCGGTTCCCTGGACTTCAAGACTGAAAACCAGAGCGATAACATTGACATCATCGGCCAGTTTGGTGTCGGTTTCTACTCCGCTTTTATGGTAGCCAGCAAGGTTACGGTTATCTCCCGTGCTCAAGGGGAGGACACTGCCTGGAAGTGGGAATCTCAGGGTGTAGAAGGATATACGCTGGCGGAGGCCGAAAAGGAAGATGTCGGCACCGAGATCATTCTGGTCCTCAAAGAGGATACCGACAACGAAAAGTACAGCGAATATCTTGACGAATACACGCTGGCGGGCCTGGTAAAGAAATACAGCGATTATATCCGGTTCCCCATCACGATGTATCGCGAGAAGTCCCGTCAGAAACCCAAGCCGGAGGATGCCAACGAGGATTACAAGCCGGAATATGAAACCTACACCGAGCTGGAAACGCTCAACAGCATGGTTCCCATCTGGAAGCGTCCCAAGAGCGAGGTAAAGGACGAGGACTATAACGAGTTCTATAAAAACAAGTTCATGGATTACTCTGACCCGCTGCGGGTCATTACCAGCCGTACCGAGGGTACGGCTACCTATACGGCGTTGCTGTTCATTCCCGGCCGCACTCCCTATGACTACTACACCAAGGAGTACGAGAAGGGCCTGGCACTGTACGCGTCCGGCGTCATGATCATGGAGAAGTGCGCTGACCTGCTGCCGGACTACTTCAGCTTTGTCAAGGGCGTGGTAGACAGCGAAGATCTGAGCCTGAATATCAGCCGTGAAACGCTGCAGAAAGACAGCCAGTTGAAGCTGATGCGCAACAGCCTGGAGAAGAAGATCAAGAATGAGCTGCACGCCATGCTTGTGAATGATCGTGATAAATACGAAACGTTCTGGAAGGCATTCGGCCGCCAGATCAAGTTCGGAATCTACGGTGACTACGGCATGCACAAGGATCTGCTGGCCGATCTGCTGCTGTTCTACTCTGCCAAGGAACAGAAGTTGGTTACCCTGGATGAATATATCGAGAAGATGCCGGAAGACCAGAAGTGCATCTATTACGCAGCCGGTGATGACACCGACCGTCTGGGCAAGCTGCCCAACGCCCAGCTGGTTCTGAGCAAGGGATATGACCTGTTGCTGTGCACTGAGGATGTGGATGAATTCTGCCTGCAGATGATGCGGGATTACAAGGAGAAAGAGTTCAAGAACATCAACTCCGGTGACCTGGGTCTGGAAACCGAGGAAGAAAAGAAAGCCGCCGAGGAGACCGCTACTGAAAACAAGGATCTCTTCGAGGAAATCAAGAAAGCACTGGACGGTAAAATCAAGGATGTGAAGGTCAATCCCACACTGCAGGAGCATCCGGTGACACTGTCCAGCGAAGGCGGCATCTCTATGGAGATGGAAAAAGTTCTGCGCAAGATGCCGAATGGTGAAGGCGTGGAAAGCACCAAGGTGCTGGAACTCAATCCGGCCCATGAGGTGTTTGCTGCCTTGAAGGCCGCTCACGAAGCGGGCGATACCGAAAAGGTCGGAAAGTATGCAGAACTGCTGTACGATCAGGCATTGCTGATTGCCGGTCTGCCCATCGAAGATCCGGTGGCTTATGCACAGCTTGTCTGCAGCCTGATGAAATAATGCGGATCAGTTAATAAGGAAGGAGCCGGGAAGCGAAATCCCCGGCTCCTTTTTGTGAAACAAAGGCTTTTGATTAAAAATTGTTTGCCGCGAAGCAAAAAATGTGCTATTCTAATAATAAGGACAAAAATGCTGCTTTTTACAGCGGGAGCCAATTCAGCCAAAGGAGTTCATGATGGTTTCGGAGTATACCTATTGTCCGCAGACAGATTTTTTTATTGAACGCCTGGACCGAAACAACGGGTTCGATATGCCCAGTTTCCATATCCATCACAAGTTTGAAATATATTATGAAATCGCCGGAACACGCCGGTATTTCATTGAAGATTCCGCTTACATTGTGAATGCGGGCAGCGTGGTACTCATCGGGGAAAACCAAATTCATAAGACGGCCTCGCTGGGGGATTCTCCATCCAGTCGTATTGTGTTGAATTTCAGCCGGGAATACCTGGAAAAAGTGGCGTCTGCTTTCCCGGAAGTGGACTTCTTTTCTTTCCTGACAGAGGAACACAACCATCTGCTTTCCACAATTTCCGTAAAACAGCAAAATCATATCCAGAATATGCTGCAGCGGATGTTATCGCTGGAAGGGGATACATCCAAGGAAAGCGAAGCCATGCGCACAATGCTGTTGGGAACACTGCTTCTGGAACTCAAGGAACTGTGCCGACAGCAACAGGAGCAGGGGGGAGAGAAGGGCCGCGTTTCCAATCATATTGTGGACCAGATACAGGCATATATTGCGCAGCATTATGCAGAAAAGCTGACCCTGACCGGAATCGCCAAACAGTTTTATATCAGTCCGTATTATCTGAGCCGGCTGTTTAAAAAGTCTACGAACCTGACCCTGATTGAGTATATCAACGGTGTGCGTATCAAAGCGGCACAGAACCTGATTGAAAAATCAGGCGAGAGTATTACCGAGGTGGCAGGAAAAACCGGATTTATGACAACGGCGCATTTCCGTCGGGTTTTCAAAGATGCGACCGGTCTTTCGCCGCAGCAATACCGCCAGTATTATAAACGCGTCAACAAATAAAAATCGCCTTCGGCTTAAGCAAAAAGCCGAAGGTGATTTTTTTATAGCGTTTCCCATTTTCCGTGTCGCTTTAAAAATGCCCGGTATTCCCGGAACCAGCACTGCGGGCAAAGGCTTTGATATTCCACGTTGTCTACCGTGTCAATAGCAACTTGCGCCCCTTCAAATACAAATTCTCCGTTGACTTTCCGTCCGTTGCAGATGGCTTTGCGGCCGCAAGCACAGATGGTTTTGAGTTCCTCGATGGTGTGGGCCAATTCCAGCAGGCGGGTAGAGCCGGGAAAGCCGCGCATCATAAAATCCGCCCGCAAGCCGTAGCAAATCACCGGAATACCAAGATCTACGGTTACCCGAAACAACTGTTCTGCCTGGGCAGGCGTGAAGAACTGACTTTCGTCGCACAGAACACAGGCAGGGGCGCCGTGGGCGGCCGTATCGGCCTCCACCAGCTTCACAACGTCCATCTCTGGCGTGACAAGCACATCTACTTTACAACTGATCCCTAGGCGGGAAACGATAGAATCCTGCCCCTTGGTATCTATGGCAGGTTTCAGGATCAGAACTCGCATACCGCGTTCTTTGTAGTTGTAGGCTACCTGCATCAGGGCGGTGGTTTTGCCGCTGTTCATTGCACCGTAGCGGAAGTACAGCTTTGCCATGGGGCATATCCTCCGTTAATCTTTGTTGCGAAGCCGGTAGCCAAGACTCATCAGGCTGTCGCCAAGGTGGACATTTTCCACGGTCAGTTCCGGATACTCCACCGACAGGTCGTAATGGCTGAAATTCCAGACGCCCTGAATTCCATAGGAAACCAAATCGCCGGCCAGATCAATCGCGCTTTGGCGGGGAACACACAGAACCGCCACGGCGGGGTGATGCTGCGCACAAAAGGCGGCCAGATCCTGTAAAGGCAAAATAGGGACGCCGCACATCTCCTTGTCAAACAGATCAGGGTTGATGTCGAACACGCCGATCAGGCGATACCCGTTGGTATCGCGGCTGATAAAACTGGAAACGGCAGACCCCAGATGACCGGCACCGATCAGGATGGTGGGCAAGCGCTCACCATCGCCAAAAAGAAGTTTTCCGATTTCGGCGCGCAGAACGTCGACTTTATAGCCGATACCCTGCTGACCGAATCCACCGAAACAATTGAAGTCCTGCCGAACCTGGCTGGCGGTGGTGCCCATCATGTGGGCGAGTTCGCTGGATGAGATTTTTTCCTTGCCGTCAGCGGACAGATTGGTGAGATAGCGGTAGTATTTCGGCAACCGCTTGATGACCGGCAGGGACACTTTGTTTTGAACTGCCATGAAGCATTACCTCGCAATAGGCCGGCAGAATTTCTGCGCGGCGAAATTCCCAATACACAATTTTATAATTTATTATAAATACTCTCTGTGAAATTGTCAATTTTTTATCTAAGTTTTTTACAAAAGTGCTTCATAATCCCGCCTTGCAGTAAAGACAAGACAATTTCATTGCGATTCCGGCCTATATAGAGGCTGCAATCTCAAAAGCGCAGGATTTTTGCAGGGGGGTGAACGTATAGAAAGGCTGGCACAGGGCATACTTGCAGAAAACGCGTCAACAGGGAAGGAGCTGCTGCATTATGCAACCCACTGCAAAAAAGAACAGGGAAAATGTTGATCTGAACCCTACCGAGAGCGCTGCGCTCAAGCGCCTGGAGCACGACCTGATTACGGAAGATGGTATTATTCCTGCTACAAAAGGGCGTCATGCCATCCATTGTCTGACGGTAATCGGAACCATTGAAGGACATTCCCTCGCACCAGACAATCAAAAAACCACCAAGTACGAGCACGTAATTCCGCAATTGGTGGACATTGAGGAAGATCCCGAGATTGAGGGACTGTTGGTCATCCTCAATACAGTCGGAGGAGATGTGGAAGCGGGATTGGCGCTTGCGGAACTGATCGCCGGTGTCAGCAAACCCAGCGCGACCCTGGTTCTGGGGGGCGGACACTCCATCGGGATTCCGCTGGCCGTTTCAGCCCGGCGCAGCTTTATCGTCCCCACGGCCACCATGACGGTGCATCCGGTGCGACACTCCGGGATGGTACTGGGGGTTCCGCAGACGTTGCGTTATTTTGAGCAGATGCAGGAGAGAATTGTAGGGTTTGTGGCCGGCCATTCCGGAATTGCGGCGCGACGGTTCACCGCGCTGATGCACAATACCGGGGAACTGGTTATGGATATGGGAACCGTTTTGGACGGACGCCAGGCCGTGGAGGAAGGACTTATTGACGAACTGGGCGGTTTATCGGACGCACTGCGCTATCTTTACCGGGAAATTGAGGGGAAAAAATAAGCAAAATAGCCAACGCAGGTGGAAAATCCAAACCGCATTTTTCATTTACAACCCTCTGCATTCGTGATAAAATAAAAACCGAGTATTCGTTTGGCCCAAGGGCCGACTTGTTCTATAGAGAATGTAAACAGAGGGGTACTATTCAGCATGGCACAATCTCGTTCCAGTAAAAGTCGTACTACAAAAAAATCTTCGACCAGTCGAAGTTCTTCCTCCCGTTCCCGCAGTGCGGGAACCCGTTCGTCCTCGTCCCGCGGTAAAAAGACGATGTCCCGCCGCGCGCAGCGGCGGGCCGAAACGCCCAACTTGCTCCGCAGTGTTCTGCTGGCGGGGCTTGGTCTGCTTTGCGTTGCCATGGTGCTTGTGCCAGGGCAAAATATCTGGAAAACAATGCGCGGCGGCCTTTTTGGAATCTTTGGCATAATGACCTATCTTTTGGGGCCTTTTCTGTTGTATCTGGCGTATCTGCTGGCATCCGGCTATCGGGTCGGCCTGTTTGCAGGCAAAGTGGTTCTGATGGGGACACTGTGCGCCAGTGTTCCGGTGGTATTTTCCAAGGTGTCGGTCAGTGAGGCCAACGCTTGGGAAGTCATCAAGATGCTTTTTATGCGCGGTCAAAGCGGTTTTTGGGAAGGCGGCGTCCTCGGCGCACCGATCGGCGCTTCGTTGCTGGCGCTGTTTGGGCGGCCTGCTTCCAATTTCGTTATGCTTCTGGTGTTTGCCTTGGGGCTGATGGTGTTTTTTGCTATCACTCCGGTGGATGTGGTGGAGTTCCTCAATGGACAGTATCACAAGGTGCAGCAGGCCCGGGCGGAGCGGGAGGCCGCAGAGTCGGCCTACGATACCCAGCTTTTTGGTGGCCAGCAGGAGGAAGAACCCATTGAAAATCTTACGGGAACGCTTCCGGATGCACCGCGCCGCCAGCATCCCGCGTATGATGTGATCGCGGATACCGGGCGGATTCCGCAGCCGATGTCTGCCGCGCCGGCAAGCAATGGAAAGACGGCACCTGTAATGCCGGATCTCTCCGGGCTGGGCGCATCGAGAGCTTCGTTTGATGTGGATCTGGGACCGCGACCTGAAACACAGGCGCTGAAGCACGCTGTGGAACACGATCCGCTGGAGCCGGTCAATATCGGGCCGGGCGGTACCTTTGGTATGGACCCGCTATCGCATCTGTCGGATTCTCAGCGTTTTCATGCTCCCAAGCAGGAACCCCAGCCGGCAGCGGCTCCGCAGGAAGATTTTGAACTGAAGCTGCAGGCTGCAGAACCGGTCCAGCCGCCGGAAACCGGCGATGAACTGGATTCTTTGATCAATCGTGCGGGCAGCGGCCATGATCCCTATTACGGCGCGCATGATTATACTCCGCTGGAAGAAGAGCAGAACTTCTCGGTGCCGCTCCGGCCCCAGTCGGATGGTTTTGATACACCGTTGGTACCGGTAACACCGGAACCAACCGCGGCACGGACGCAGGGGGATACCGTCGTATTCTCTCCGGAAGAACTTTCTGCAGGGCCCGTCGGCGGAGCAATCCCCACGCTGAACGGCAGCTTTGACGTGGGCCAGGCAGCCAGCGCTGCATGGCAGTCAGGACGTCCACTCTCGGAATTGCTGGATACTCAACCGGTACCGGCCCAGCCTACGGAAACGGAACGTTCTTATATTGTACCCCAGCGCGGGGAAGCCGCTCAGCTGCAGGTAAGTACCGCTGTGGGGAACTCGGCATCGGCTCCGATTCATACGCCGCCCTCGGCGGCAAAGGCTGACCCGGCAGCATTGCAGCTGGCCAATGCATCCAAAGAGCCGCCGAAGCCCTACTGTTATCCGTCCTTGAATCTGTTTAATGCAACGCGCCCGGAAGATGAAGCCGGCGCTGCGCGTGAGATGAAGAAAAACGCCGATACGCTCGTGAATACACTGGAAAGTTTCGGCGTGAAAACCAAGATTCTCGATATCTGCCGGGGACCTTCGGTCACGCGGTATGAGCTGCAGCCGCAGGCCGGCATCAAGGTCAGCCGGATCACGAGCCTGGCGGATGATATAGCCCTGAACCTTGCTACAGCAGGGGTACGCATTGAGGCGCCGATCCCCGGAAAACCGGCGGTCGGCATCGAAGTACCGAATAAGATCCGCTCCACGGTGAATATCCGTACCGTATTTGAGTCCCAGAATTACATCAATATGCGCAGCCCGCTAACGATGGCCCTTGGCAAGGATATTGCCGGGACAGCGCAGGTGGCGGACCTGTGCAAAATGCCGCACTTGCTGATTGCAGGCTCTACTGGCAGCGGTAAGTCTGTGTGCGTCAACTCCATCATCATCAGCTTCCTGTTCCGCTCCGGCCCGGAGGATGTAAAACTCATCCTGATCGACCCCAAGGTCGTAGAACTGGCGGAGTATAACGGAATTCCCCATCTGCTTATGCCGGTGGTTACGGAACCGCGGAAGGCTGCCGGTGCGCTGGGGGCCAGTGTGGCAGAGATGGAGCGCCGCTATAAACTCTTTGCAGAAAATAATGTGCGCGAGATCAAAGCATACAACAAATTGGCGGCCCAGACAGGACTGGAACATCTGCCGTATATCGCCATCATCATTGACGAGTTGGCGGACCTCATGATGGTGGCAGGCAAAGAGGTGGAGGATTATATCTGCCGTATTGCGCAGAAGGCGCGTGCGGCGGGCATCCACCTGATCGTTGCTACCCAGCGTCCCAGCGTGGACGTTATCACGGGTCTGATCAAAGCCAATATCCCCAGCCGTATTGCCTTTGCGGTTTCCAGCCAGATCGATTCCCGGACCATTCTGGATTCCTCCGGCGCAGAAAAGCTGCTGGGCAACGGTGATATGCTGTTCCTGCCGGTGGGCGCTGCCAAGCCGGTACGTGTACAGGGCACCTTTGTTACCGATGAGGAAATCGGTGCCGTGTTGAGTTTTATCAAATCTACTTCTTCTTCGCAGTATGATGAAGAAATGATCGCCGAAATGGAACGTCGTGCTGTAGCGGAAAAGGGCAACAAAAAGGGCGAGGATGACGGCGACGGCAATGGCGCACTTGATCCGATGTTTGAGCAGGCAGTGGAGTGCGTTATTGATGCCGGACAGGCATCCACGAGTCTTTTACAGCGCCGCTGCAAGCTGGGATATGCCCGTGCGGCCCGTATCATGGACCAGATGGAGCAGGAAAAAATCATCGGTCCCTATGAAGGAGCCAAACCGCGCTCTGTACTGGTGACCCGGGCGCAATGGCAGGAGCGTAAACTAAATGGGCAGTACGAGGAAGCGTAAGCGCCGGCGTCGGCGCAGTTGGCGCGCGGGGGCAGGTCTTCGCCGGACGATTGCCATTGTGGCGGCACTGCTGTTGGCAGCATTTGCCTTTGTGATTGAATATCACGGAGGACAGGGGGGCATCCCTACCTGGTCTGAGCTGTACACAACCCTGGGAGTCCCGACCGACGGTCCTGATGCACAGTTGCTGGCAGACAGCCGGACGACGGTATCGGTGCTGGACGTGGGGCAGGGCGATGCTGTGCTGATCGGTCAGGACGGGCAATACTGCCTGATCGATACCGGTACATCCGAGTCACAGGATGCACTGGTGCGCAGTCTTCGCCAGGCGAATGTAACCGAGCTGGACTATCTGATTTTGACACACCCCCATGCCGATCATACCGGCGGTGCACTGGCAATACTGGAAAATCTCCAGGTAGAGGAGTTGCTGCTGCCGGTGTGGATAACGGAAGATGGTACTGATCCCTGGCCCCGTGGTTTGCTGGAGCAGGCTGCAGCTGATGGTACGATAGTGACCGAAGTGGAAGAAGGGGAACGGTATGCCCTTGGCTCCGGTACAGTGAATATACTGCAGGGCGGGAGTGCCTGGATGGAAAATGCAGACGATGCCAACAACGGCTCACTTTGTCTGCTGTTTGAAGCAGGGACATTCCGGTATCTGGCTACGGGTGACGCCGAAGAGGCTTCAGAACAGGCCCTGGTGGACCGGTATGGCACAGGGCTTGCGTCCGTGCTGTATAAGGCTGGCCACCATGGATCTTCCACTTCCAGCGGAGAGACGCTTTTGTCGGTTGTGCGGCCGCAGGCGGCTGCGATCAGCTGTGGAGTGGACAATGAGTACGGTCATCCCAATGCGGCGGCATTGCGCCGCCTTACCGATATTGGTGCGGAAATATATCGGACTGACACAATGGGAACCGTTACATTTACTTACGAAAATGGAGTGTTGAGCGCTGTAACCTCCCGCGAGGAACTGGATGTGGCAGCCTGAAACACCTTCGTTTACAATAGAGGGAGCGTAAAAGATATGAAGATTACTGAGCAGTTCAAAACAAAGCGGTGCGTGTTTTCCATTGAATGTTTTCCCCCTAAGCAGACAACACAGATGGAAAAACTGCGTGCAACTCTGCACGAAATGAAAAAACTGGAACCGGATTTCATCAGTGTTACTTTTGGTGCAGGCGGTTCCGCAGGGGGCGTTTCTACCGTTGAAGTGGCAGACCTGATCCAGAATGAACTGGAGATTCCGGCGCTGGCTCACCTGATTTGCATGGGAAATGACCGCGAACGAGCGGCTGGAATTCTGGATGCGTTGGAAAAAGTTGGGGTACATGATGTGCTGGCGCTGCGGGGCGACCGCACGCCCAGCCGTCCGGAAAGCCCTGATTTTGTACATGCCAGTGATCTGACTGCATTTATCAAAGAATACAAACCGGAATTCTCGGTGCATGGGGCTTGCTATCCTGAGGGACATCCCGAAGCAGAAAATCTTCGGAAGGATGTGGAAAATCTTTGCATCAAACAGGCTGCCGGTGCCGAACATCTTGTGACCCAGCTGTTTTTTGACAATATGCATTTCTACCGTTTCCTCAATCTGGCGCGCCGTGCAGGAATCACTCTTCCGGTTTCTGCCGGTGTTATGCCGATCGTCAAGCGCAGCCAGATCGAGCGTACGGTAACCCTTTCTTCGGCCAGCTTGCCTTCGGATTTCACGCGTATGATTTCCCGCTGGCAGGATGATCCCGCCGCGCTGTATGACGCCGGAATCGATTACGCGGTGCGTCAGCTGCGGGATCTCATCGAGGGCGGCGCAGATGGTGTGCATCTTTACGCCATGAACGATGCCGTGGTGGCCGAAAAGGTCTACGAAGGCATCCGGGATCTGCTGTAATGGTACGGCCGAAACCGGAGCGCATTGATCGCGCAACCGCATTGCGTTATATGGGAGCGGTGGGCTGGCAGCCGGATGAAGCCTCCGCAGCATTGCTGGACAAGGCAGAGCAGCATCTTTTTTCGGTTGCAACGCCGAGAGCCGCATGGCGCCTTCTTCCCCGGGAGGCTGTTCCCCTGCAAAATCGAGGAAAGGATCTCCAACGACATTTGCAGGGGTGTGAGGAGGTCCTTGTTATGGCTGCCACACTGGGCAGTGAGGTGGACACGCTGCTGCGACGTTTGGAACTTTCGGACATTGCACTGGCTGCAACGGCTGATGCGATGGCGTCGGTAATGCTTGAACAGGTCTGTGACGCACTGGAAGCTGAATTGCGCGCGGATTTACAAAATTCGCATCGCTACCTCACCGGTCGGTTTGCGCCGGGGTATGGTGATTGCCCGCTGGAACTCAACGATGAAATTTGTCTGGCGGCGGATAGTGTGCGCGGCTGCGGCATTGCCGTGACGTCCCAGCATCTGCTGGCACCCCGCAAAAGCACCACCGCGCTTTTGGGGGTGGCAGACCACCCGGTTACAGGGACGCTGGCGGGATGTACGACCTGCCACCTGCGGGAAACCTGTATCTTCCGCAAAAAGGGAACCACCTGTTTTGCCAAAAACTGATATGCCTACGAGGGGGACTGCCTGTGCAGATCGAATCAATATTTGAGCGCCGCCGTTTTGTGTTTCTGGACGGCGCTATGGGAACCCAACTGCAAAAACGTGGATTAAAAGTCGGACAAAAACCGGAACTGGCGGCTTTGGAAATGCCGGAAGTGCTGACATCCATTCATGCGGAGTATGTAACTGCCGGAGCGGATCTGCTGCTGGCCAATACCTTTGGGGCCAATGCCCGCAAACTGGCAGGCACAGGCTACAGTGTGGCGCAGGTTGTAGAAGCCTCGCTGGCATGTGCGCGAAAAGCGGCCGAAGAATCCGGTGCGCTTGTGGGACTGGATATCGGTCCGTTAGGGGAACTGCTGGCGCCGGCGGGAACGCTGCCTTTTGAGGATGCGTACGACGCGTTTGCGGAAATCGTCGGGGCCGGTGTGCAGGCTGGAGCCGACTTTATATTCCTGGAAACGATGACAGACCTGTATGAACTGAAAGCCGCCATTTTGGCCGCCAAGGAGCACAGTCAGCTGCCGGTATTTGTTTCCATGAGTTTTGAAAGCCGGGGCCGCACGTTTACAGGATGTACCGTTGAGAGTTACGGTGTAACGGCGGCGGGTCTGGGGGCGGACGCCATCGGCATTAACTGCTCCCTGGGACCTGCCGAAATTCTGCCGTTTGCCAAAAGACTCTGCCGCACTGTGCCCGCTGGAATACCGGTGTTTGTCAAGCCGAATGCAGGACTGCCGAACCCGGACGGCTCCTACAATCTGAATGCCGAAGAATTTGCCCGGGAAATGCAGGCGTATGCAGCCATAGGCGTTTCTATGGTAGGCGGCTGCTGTGGTACCACGCCGGAATACATTGCCAGACTGCACGACACTTTTGCTCCGCTGACACCGGCGCAAAAAGTCCCGGTGCGCCGCAGCTGTCTGTGCACACCGGTGCGTTTTGTGGAAGTGGATGGCATCACGGTTGTGGGAGAACGGATCAATCCTACGGGCAAAAAGCGGCTGCAGCAGGCGTTGCGGGAAGGCGACAGCGCGTACCCCTGTACGCAGGCGGTTGCGCAAGCGGAAGCCGGGGCACAGATACTGGATGTAAATGCCGGTTTGCCCGGTATTGATGAGGCGGCAACGCTGGAGCGCTTGGTTCGTGATCTGCAGGCCGTTACAGATCTGCCCTTGCAGCTGGATTCTTCCAGCCCGGAAGCACTTTCCCGTGCACTGAGAATTTATAATGGCAAGCCGATTGTCAACTCGGTAAATGGCGAACAAAAAACGCTGGATGCCATTTTGCCACTGTGCAAAAAATATGGCGCTGCCGTGGTAGGGCTGACCCTGGACGAAGCAGGAATCCCCACCAGCGCAGAAGGCCGTTTTTCCATTGCCAAAAAGATTGTGGCAGCCGCTGCAGCTGCAGGGATTCCCAAAGAGGATATATATATCGATTGCCTTACACTGACGGCCAGCGCCCAGCAGGAAGGTGCAGCCCAGACGCTGCAGGCTTTAACGCGCTGCAAGCAGGAACTGGGTGTGCGTACCGTGTTGGGGGTATCCAATATCAGTTTCGGTCTGCCATGCCGTGGGTATCTAAATACCACGTTTCTTACGATGGCGATGGCAGCAGGCCTTGACCTTGCCATCATGAACCCCAACACGCCGGAAATGATGGCGGCTGTACGCGCATACCGGGTGCTTACAGCACAAGATAAGCAAAGTGCCGACTATGTGGCGGCATATGCGGATGTTCAGATCCAGACTCAGCAGGTGAGCAAAGCCACCGAAGCAACGCAATCCGAACAATCGGCAGGGGATGCGTTGTTTGATGCTGTGCGTCGTGGACTGAAAGCGGAAGCCTATGCGGCTGCAAAGGCGGCCCTGGCGGTTCGGGACCCATTGGAAGTGGTCAATGCATCTTTGATCCCGGCCCTGGATGCGGTGGGAAATGGCTTTGAAAAAGGAACGGTTTTTCTGCCGCAGTTGCTGCAGGCAGCAACCGCAGCCCAGGCGGCCTTTGAAGAAGTCAAAGCAAAAATTGCCGCGCAGGGACAGCCTCAGACCGGCGGCAAGGGCAAAATTGTTGTGGCAACCGTCAAAGGCGACGTGCATGACATCGGCAAGAATATTGTCCGGGTCATTTTGGAAAATTACGGATATGATGTGCTGGATCTGGGACGGGATGTTCCTCCGGAGCGTGTGGTAGAAGCTGTACGCACAACGGGCGCCAGATTGGTGGGATTGTCGGCACTCATGACCACAACCGTCCCTAATATGAAAGCGACCATTGATGCGCTGCACAATGCCGGGCTGGATTGTAAGGTATGGGTAGGCGGCGCGGTGCTGACTCCCAGCTATGCAAAAGAAATCGGCGCAGATTTCTATTGCAAAGATGCCAAGGCCAGTGCAGATCTGGCGAAGCGTATTTTGGGATAATACGAATTCTTCAATATTGCAGACCGCCGCCCTCTTGCAGGGCGGCGGTTTTTATGGTATTCTTGTACAACAAAGCATCCAAAGGTGCCCGGGACCCTGTGTGGTTGGCCGGGAGAATAGGGAAGCAGGTGCGAAACCTGCGCGGGACCGCCGCCGTAATGGCAGAGCCTGAACCCAACCTCATGTCACTGCATATTTGAATTTTGCGGGAAGACGCGGGTTCGGACGATGACGCCAGAGCCGGAAGACCTGCCTTTAGGATTCATACTGCCGGGTAAAACGAGATAAACCTTCGTGTTACCGGGTGCAGGACCCGTGCTGCGGACGGACTAAACGTTGGCGCGGAAAACAAAAGTGCATCGTGTTTTGATGGGCGCTTTGTTTCAGTATGGGTCTGTCCGGCTGTTACGGTCGGGGCAGACCTTTTCTTTTTGCGGTGCAGAGGAGAATGGTTTACAGAATCAGTAAGGAGCGACTCATGAGAAAAAATGTTCTACGACGTAATGCTGCACTGGCAATCGGATGTGTGCTGTTGCTTTGCGCCTGCAGCCAACCGGCAACTTCTGCCACTGCAACGCTGGATACTGCACAGGCAACGCCTGAAGAAGCAGGCCATTACCCCGTCACAATCACTAACTATGATTTTGCCGGTGAGGAAATCAGCTATACGTATACGCAGGCTCCGGAGCGGGTGATTGCAGTCTACCAGGGGTCCATTGAAACCATGATTGCATTGGGGCTGGAGGATCATGTTATTGCCAGCTATGGTCTGGATAACGAAGTAAAAGAGGAATGGAAAGCCGGCTTTGCAGAAATGCAGTACCGGGAGGATGTATTTGCTCCCGATAAAGAAACCGTCACCATGCTGCAGCCGGACATGATCCTTTCCTGGGGGTCCTTGTTCAGTGACAAAATGCTGGGAGATGTGCAGACCTGGAATGAAAAAGGTGTGGCCACCTATATGAATTCCAATACTCGCCCGGGTGGGCATGCCAGAACCCTCGAAAATGAATATACGGATATTTTGAATCTTGGAAAAATTTTTGATGTAGAGGAGAAAGCCCAGCGCATTGTAGAAGAGATGAAAACTGAAATTGCCCGCGTATTGGAAGCAGTGGACGGGCAAAATCCTGTTCGTGTTGCGGTGGTGGAACCGATGGAAACCGCGCTCAGTAACTATGGTGCCAATACGTTGGCGGGCGACATGGTCATGCAGCTTGGCGGTGAACTGGCCAATCCTGATGGAAAAGAAATGGGAAAAGAAGATCTTCTGGCCTGCGATCCTGAAGTGATATTTGTTGTGTATATGGCCTATTCCGGGGAAAATCCGGAGGGCGTGATCGCTGCGCAACTGGCTGCAATCGAGGATGACCCGGCGCTTGCCAGTCTTTCGGCTGTGCGGAATGGGCGCGTTTATCCGATCATGCTGGGCGATATCTATGCGGCCGGGCCCAGGGCTATGGATGGAATCCAAACGTTGGCGAAAGGAATGTATCCGGAGGCAACCGCGTGAAGGCGAAAAACATTACAGCCAGGCTGCGCAGCCGGAATGCAAGCAACGCCATTCTTCTGATATTGTTTTTGCTTTTGCTTTTGTCCTTGATGGTTGCGGTTACCTTTGGAACTGTACCGCTTTCCTTGCAGGATGTTTACGGTGTACTTTATTATAAAGCGGTACAACTTTTGTCTGGGGGCTGCGCGCCGGGAAATCTGACCGCCGGGTCGGCATTGCACGATGTTGTGTGGCTGATTCGTCTGCCGCGCCTTGTGTTAGGGGCGGCAGTAGGGGCTGCCTTGGCGGTGAGCGGCGTGGTTATGCAGGCGGTAGTCAGGAACCCCCTGGCAGATCCCTATGTTCTGGGAATTTCATCCGGGGCTTCTCTGGGGGCTACGCTGGCAACCCTGTTCGGAGTCGGTGCGGTCTTTGGCACACGGTCCGTTGGCGCGATGGCCTTTGCAGGGGCCTTGCTTGTTTCCTTTGCAGTGGTTTTTCTGTCGAATCTTGGCGGTCGGGCCACTACGGTCAAACTGCTTTTGGCGGGGGCTGCGCTATCAGCCGTTTGCAGTGCTTTTTCCAATTTTGCCATCTACCTGCGGAATGACGATAACGCACCTGCACAAATCATTCGCTGGACCATGGGCGGTCTGGGGGCAGCCAACTGGCCGGGTACCTTTGTGCTGCTTGTGGCGACCATCGGCAGTGTGCTGTTTTTTACTACACAGAGCAGGGTACTGAATCTCATGCTGCTGGGGGATGACTGCGCCATGACGTTGGGAACGGATCTGCATAATCTGCGTATCCTTTATCTGGCGGTGACTTCTTTGCTGATCGGTCTTTCGGTATACAATGCAGGCACCATCGGATTTGTGGGCCTTGTGGTTCCGCATGGTGTGCGGCTGCTGCTGGGGTCTGATCATCGGCGTCTTGTGCCAACCGCTGCTTTGTGTGGTGCGATTTTTCTTGTATGGGCAGATGTGGCCTGCCGGACGTTGATGCCCGGAAATGAAATCCCGATCGGGATTTTGACTTCGCTCCTAGGCGCGCCGGTATTTCTTGTTTTGATGGTACGGCATCGTTACGGTTTTGGGGGTGCTTCCCAGTGACAACGATCGAAACACGGGATTTGAGTGTGACACTGGAAGGCAGAACGATTCTGGAACACATTCATATGACTGCAGGAAAGCAGCAAATCATAGGGATCATTGGCCCCAACGGAAGCGGAAAAAGCACCCTGCTCAAATGTATCTACCGCGTGCTGCAGCCAACAGGAGGAGCAGTTTTGTTGGAGGGGCGGGAACTGCGCAGCTATTCGGCGCGGCAAAGTGCACAAAAACTGGCGGTTGTTGCACAGCACCATGCAACCAATTTCGATCTTACGGTTCTGGAAGTGGTGCTGATGGGGCGGTCCCCGCATAAGCATCTGCTGGAAAATGACAATGCAGAGGATTATCGCATTGCAAGAGAAGCTCTTCATACCGTAGGTATGGCGGAGCAGGAAGAACGTGTTTTTTCCACTCTTTCGGGCGGGGAACAGCAGCGCGTTATTCTGGCTCGTGCGCTGACGCAGCAAACGCCTTGCCTGATCCTGGACGAACCCACGAACCATCTGGATATTCAATACCAGCTCCAGATGATGGCACTGCTTCGCTCCATTGACCGTACGGTAATTCTGGCGGTGCACGACCTCAATCTGGCTGCGTCGTATTGCGATTATCTGTATGCGTTACAAAATGGCAGGCTGGCAGGAAGCGGATCACCGCGCACACTGCTCACGCCGGATTTTATCGAAAGAGTGTATCATGTGCAGGCGCGTGTTGGCACAGATGAGGACGGGTTTCCTTATGTTGTGTATCGCCCTTTACGAAAGGAGAATCCAATATGAAACGAGCTTTACTCTGTGTCAGCTTCGGCACGACGGTGGAAAATGGCCGTGCCGATCTGATGGCGGTGGAGAATGCCTTGCAGGCATCGGCACCCGACTATCGTTTTGCGCGTGCGCTGACAAGCCGAATCATCCGCAAACGGCTGGCTTCACGGGGAGAGCATGCAGACAGTCTGCCGGAGGCCCTGGAAACACTGCTCGCAGAAGGGTATACACACGTGGCAGTACAACCCACGCACTTGCTTTACGGATATGAATACGATAAAATAAGAGCCGAAATTGCTCCGTATACCCACCGCTTTGAACGGCTTGCTTTGGGAAGGCCGCTGTTGGCAGATACCGATGATCTGCAAAAGGCCGCGGAGATTTTGTGCAATACGCATCCGGAACAGAACGGCGAAGCCCTTGTCATGATGGGACATGGAACCGAACATTTTGCAGGAATCGTCTATCCTGCCATGCAAAGTGTATTTGCTTTACAGGGGAGATCGGACGTATTTGTGGCTACGGTAGAAGGCTGGCCTGCACTGCAACAGATCCTGCCGCAGATCCAAAGGGCCGGTTATCGAAGGGTTCACCTTGTGCCGCTGCTTCTGGTGGCCGGGGATCATGCCTGCCATGATATGGCGGGGGCGGAGCCGGAAAGCTGGAAAAGTCAGTTGCAGGCAGTGAGCATTTCGGTACGCTGCACGTTGGAAGGCCTTGGCAGGGTGCCGGGGATCCAGGCAATGTACTGTAACAAACTCAAAGAGATTCTGGTGTAAACAATGTCTTTTGATCATTCCATTCGCAGCGGTCAACGTCTGCTGCGCTGCGGGTATACCACCGGGACCTGTGCGGCTTTGGCAGCACAGGGGGCAGCACGGCTGCTTCTGACCGGGCAGGCACCGCAGGAAATCACGCTGCTTACCCCCAAGGGATGGGAAGTTTCGGTTTGCCCGGACCTTTGCCGGATGCAGCAGGGCGCCGCAGTATGCAGCGTGCGGAAAGATGCAGGGGATGATGCGGATGTTACGGACGGTCTGCCCGTTACAGCCACCGTTACCCGTACAGATGCCACGGATATTGTTATAGATGGCGGCAAGGGGGTAGGTCGGGTAACCAAACCCGGCCTGGATCAGCCGGTAGGAGCTGCTGCCATAAACCATGTACCCCGGCAGATGATTTGGCAACAGGTGAAAGACGTTTGCCGTGAAACGGGATACAACGGTGGACTGTCGGTGATCATCAGCGTGGAAGGCGGCGAAGAAGCCGCACGACGCACATTCAATCCCCAGCTGGGGGTTGAGGGGGGCCTTTCCATTCTGGGGACTTCCGGTATTGTAGAGCCTATGAGCGAACAGGCAATTGTTGATACCATTGCACTGGAGATCCATCAGCAGGCAGCAGTTTCCAGGCAGCTGATCCTTACGCCCGGCAATTACGGTATGGACTTTCTGCACGGGCAGGGCTGGGACCGCCGCGGTGTCCCGGTTGTCAAATGTTCCAATTTCCTTGGGGAAGCGTTGGACTGTGCCGCAATGGAAGGCACGGAGCAGCTTTTGCTGGTGGGGCACATCGGAAAACTCGTCAAAGTGGCGGGCGGTATTATGAACACCCATTCTCGTTATGCAGATTGCCGCACGGAGCTGTTTTGCGCTCATGCCGCAATGTGCGGTGCCGGCACAGCTGTCTGCCGCGCTTTGATGGAAGCAGCAACGGCAGATGCCTGCCTGGAAATTCTCAATGAGGCGGGGCTGGGCGATGCGGTCATGGATTCCCTCCTCTCCGCCATTCAACAACACCTTGGGCATCGCGTCGGCAATCGCTGCCAGGTGGGAGCGGCAGTTTTTTCCAATCAGTTCGGGTTGCTGGGCATCACGCCGCCCGCAAAGGAGATGTTGCAACAATGGTAGAACCTTCCCATCGTGGTATATTGTACGGCGTCAGTGTGGGACCGGGAGATCCTGAACTTATGACGCTGCAGGCTGTACGGAGGCTGCAATCCTGCCCGGTCATCGCTGCGCCTCAAACCAAAAGCGGGCAGATGCTTGCTTTGGAAATTGCACAGGGTGCAGTAGATTTGACCGGAAAAACCATCGTGCCGCTGCACTTTCCCATGTCCCGCAATGGGGATACACTGCGGGAAGCGCATACCCAGGCAGCTGAAATGCTGCGCCATCATCTGGATGCTGGGCAGGATGTGGCAATGCTTAATCTGGGCGATGTGTCTGTATATGCGACCTTCGGATATTTGCAGGAAATACTGCAGGCGGAAGGATACGAAACCAGAATGTTGGCCGGGGTACCAAGTTTTTGTGCATCTGCAGCACGACTGAATCAGCCGCTGACCGCCGGCATGGACGAACCCCTCACCATTGCACCAGGTGGGTCGGCAGACAAAGTGCTGGATAACGCAGGCAGTAAGGTGCTGATGAAAACCGGGCGGCAATTGCCCCGGACACTGGCTGTGTTGGCAGCACATGGAAAACTGGAACACAGCGCCATGGTCTGCAACTGCGGACTGCCGAACGAGGAAGTATGGCCGGATTTATCGCAATACGAGGCAGTACGTCCGGCCGGATATTTTGCTACGATCCTGGTAAAGGAGTAATCTATGGTTCATTTTGTGGGGGCCGGGCCGGGAGCGCCGGATCTGATCACGATGCGTGGTGCCGACTTGCTGCGCCGGGCGGACTGTATAATCTATGCGGGCAGCCTGGTCAATCCAGCGCTGCTGGCACTGGCCCGGGATGGCTGCACAATTTATAACAGTGCCGAAATGACGTTGGAGCAAGTACTGGAAGTACTGCAGGAGCAAGAAAGTCAGAATCATGAAACGGTCCGCCTGCATACCGGGGACGCCAGCATTTACGGCGCCATCCGCGAACAGATGGACGCCCTGGATCGGATGAAAATTCCATACGATGACACCCCCGGGGTTTCAAGTTTCTGCGGAGCTGCCGCGGCGCTCAATGCCGAATATACCTTGCCGGGGGTAAGCCAGACAGTGATTATTACGCGCCTGGCTGGCCGCACACCGGTTCCGCCGCAGGAATCACTAGCAGAGTTGGCGAAGCATGGGGCCAGTATGGTGGTTTTTCTTTCGGCGGGCCTGTTGCCGGAAGTTCAGAAGGAACTATTGCGGGGGGCTTATACAGAGAGCACGCCTGCCGCGCTGGTGTACAAAGCAACCTGGCCCGAAGAAAAAGTGGTGCGCTGCACGGTGGGAACACTGGCTCAAAGCGGAGCTTTGCATGGAATCCGCAAAACGGCTCTGGTGCTTGTGGGGGATTTTCTGCAAGCGACTGCCTATGATCGCAGCAAACTTTATGACCCTGATTTTACGACGGAGTACCGGAAAGGGAATCAGGCATGAGTATCGCCTGCCTTGCTTTTACTGAAAAAGGAATGAAACTGGCCCGGTTGCTGGCAAATGAACTGGGGGCCACAGCGGAGAGAAGCGGACATCCGCTCACGCTTCGGGCGTGGACAGAAAAGCATTTTCACAGCGACCGTGCTCTGATTTATGTGGGCGCTGTGGGGATTGCGGTGCGTGCGGTCGCGCCGTTTGTGCAATCCAAAACAACAGATCCGGCGGTAGTTGTAGTGGATGAATGTGCGCAATTTGCGGTCCCGCTGCTTTCCGGTCATCTGGGCGGAGCCAACGATCTTGCCCGAAAGGTGGCGAAGATGTGCGGGGCGCAGCCTGTTATTACCACTGCAACCGACAGCAACGGCATTTTTGCGGTGGATGAATGGGCACGATGCCAGCAATGCGCCGTACTTCATGCGCCGCGAATCCGCAACGTTTCCGGCGCGTTGCTGGCCGGACAGCCCGTGCGCATCAAATCCGAAATGCCGGTTGAGGGAACGCCTCCGCAGAACGTGCACCTTGTAGAGGACGGACCGTATGATGTCTATGTTGGGCTTGCACCGCAGCCGGAGTCGGTTCTTTGGCTGGTACCGCAGATCGTTGTGCTGGGAATCGGATGCCGGAAAGCAACACCCTGCAGAGCGCTGGAAAACGCATTCACTGCTTTTGGCTTAACACCACAGGCTGTTTGTGCGGTGGCCAGTATTGACCTGAAGGCACAGGAAGGCGGTTTGCTGGAATTTTGCCGCAATCACGATTGGATGCTGCAAACTTATTCGGCAGCAGAACTTGCGCAGGTGGAAGGAACGTTCACACCCTCTGCCTTCGTGGAGAAAACCACGGGGGTGGACAATGTTTGCGAGCGTGCGGCGGTTCTTTGCAGTGGCGGAATATTGGTGAAACCAAAAACCGCCGGGGATGGCATAACGTTGGCAGCAGCTGTAAAAACGCACCACATGGATTGGAGATTTCACAATGAATGGTAATTTGTACGTGGTAGGTCTGGGACCAGGTGACGCATCCATGTTGACCGGACAGGCGCGTGCGGCACTGGCCGCATCGGATGTGCTGTGCGGCTATACGGTCTATGTGGAACTGGTAAAACCGCTTTTTCCGGAGAAGGAAACCTACACAACAGCGATGCGCGGCGAGATGGAACGCTGCCGCTGGGCGTTGGAAACAGCAGCCGCCGGAAAAAACGTAGCGCTGGTTTGCAGCGGCGATGCCGGCGTATACGGTATGGCTTCGCCTGTGCTGGAGCTGGCAAAGGAATACCCGGATGTAAGAATTGAAGTGGTTCCGGGCGTGACGGCGGCGCTTTCCGGAGCTGCGGTTCTGGGGGCTCCTTTGGGGCACGATTTTTGTGTGATTTCTCTTTCGGACCTGCTGACGCCATGGTCCTTGATTGAAAAACGGTTGCAGTGTGCTGCGGCGGGTGATTTTGCATTGTGTCTGTACAATCCCGCATCACACCGGCGCCGGGATCATCTGCAGCGTGCGGTAGAGATTCTGCTTGCTGCAGGCAAAGCAGAAAACACACCCTGTGCCACAGTACGCAATATTGCACGCCCCGGACAGCAGGTACAATTCTATACGCTGGAGGAGCTGCGGGAGGCACCGGTCGATATGTTCACCACGGTTTTTGTGGGGAGCAGCAGTACCCTTCAGCAAGATTCCTGGATGATCACACCGCGAGGGTACCGAAAAAAATGAAGATTGTGGTTTTTTCCGGTACAACAGAAGGGCGCCTTCTTTCCTGTACGCTGGCAGACAGCGGCGTGCAGGTGACGGTTTGCGTGGCTACTGAATACGGGGAAACCGAACAGGGGAAGCACCCCGGGATAACGGTGCGGACCGGACGCCTCACCGAAGAAGAGATGGAAATCCTTCTTTCCGGTCAGGACTTGTGTATTGATGCTACACACCCGTATGCCGTGGAAGTTACGCAGAACATTCGGGCCGCTGCACAACGTACAGGAGTTTTGTATAAGCGGCTGCGGCGCCCTGCCAGTACACTGCCAGAGGATTGTATCGCGGTGGAAAATGTGCACCAGGCTGCCGATGTGCTTCGGCAGACAAAGGGCAATATCTTGCTGACGACAGGAGCAAAAGAACTGGCTGCCTTTGCTGAACTTGATACGCAGCGTTTGTTTGCCAGGGTACTGCCGCTGGAAAGCAGCCTGGCCGCCTGTAAGGCTGCCGGTATTATGCCCTCACACATCATTGCGATGCAAGGGCCTTTTGGTGAAGAACTGAATACGGCGCTCCTGCGCCAGTTTTCGATTCACTTTCTTGTCACCAAAGATGGGGGCGCGCCGGGCGGATTTGAAGAAAAACTCGCGGCGGCACGGGCTTGTCACGCGCAGATGATTGTGATCTGCCGCCCGGAGGATGAAGGAGAACCCTACGAAGCGGTAGTGCATTTTTGTAAGGAGTGGATGGCACAATGCAGGTAAATTTACTGGCGTTGGGGGGCGGCACGGATGCCACTTTGACCCGGCAGGCAAGGCATGCGTTGTTGCAGGCACAGTGCATCGTAGGTGCGTCAAGGCTCTTGCAGCAATTGCCCGAGGGGTGTACTGTACACCGGGCATCGGCAACCAAGCCGCAAAAAATCCTCGAGGCGCTGCAGGAATCCGGCTGTACACAGGCTGCTGTGGTTTACAGTGGAGACACCGGATTTTATTCCGGTTGCCGTAATCTCATTCCGCTTTTGGAAAAAGAGAAGATCCCTTACAAAGTTTATCCGGGAATCTCCAGTGTTCAGCTGTTTGCAGCGGCACTGCACCGCCCATGGCAGGACTGGACGCTGGTATCCGCCCACGGGGTGCAGTGCGATGCTGTGGCGGCGGTGATGCAGGGCAGTCCGGCATTTTTTCTTACCGGGGGCAGTCTGGGGGTACCGCAGCTTTGCAAACAACTTACGGAAGCCGGTTTGGGGGAACTTCCTGTGACAGTGGGAGAAAATCTGAGCTATCCTGATGAACAGATCGTGACCGGAACAGCGGCAGAAATGGCTGTGCGAAGTTTTGGACCTTTGTGTGTATTGCTGGCGGAAGCAGCTCCGCAGCCGCCGAAACGAGCCCCCGGCTGGCCGGATGATTGGTTTATCCGTGGAGAAGTGCCGATGACCAAACAGTTCGTGCGGGCCGCCGCTGTTGCGGCACTGGGGCCCAAACCGGGGCAAACGGTATGGGATGTAGGTGCCGGTACCGGAAGCGTCAGTATGGAACTGGCAGCGGCGGTGCAAGGTGCCCCGGTATATGCTGTTGAGTGTGAGAACGCTGCCCTTGCCTTGCTTGAAGAAAACCGTAAAAAACTGCATGCCTGGAATCTGCGTATTGTATCCGGAAAGGCTCCGATGGCTTTGAATGACTTGCCGGTGCCGGACGCTGTTTTTGTGGGCGGAAGCAAAGGGGAGATGGAAGCCATCCTTTCGGCAGCGTTGGAAAAAAATGCGAAAGTTCGTATTTGTGTAAGTTGTATTGCGTTGGAAACACTGCAAACCGTGCTGCATTTTTGCCAGACACGAGGACTTCAGCCCCGGGTCGTGCAGTTGTCGGTCAGCGATGCCCGGTCTATGGGGCGATTGCATCTGATGATGGCGCAGAACCCGGTATTTTTGGTAACGGTACATTGTGATGATTGAGTGTCTGATTACAGCCCCCCAATCCGGCGGCGGCAAAACGGTAATGACCTGCGCCCTGCTTGCGGCATTGCAGCAACAGGGTGTGGCACCGTGCGCGTTCAAGTGCGGTCCGGACTATATTGACCCGATGTTCCATCGCGCAGTTCTTGGCCTTGAAAGTCACAACCTGGATTTATTTCTTTCATCTGAAACAGATGTCTGCCAACTCTTTGCACGCTATGCGGCTGGTCATGGGGCGGCTGTCTGCGAGGGGGTCATGGGGTTTTACGATGGAATCGGCGGAACAACCACACGCGCCAGCGCCTGGCATCTGGCCGATACATTGGATTTGCCGGTCTTGCTGGTTCTGCGCCCAAAGGGCGCCAGCCTGACGTTGGCAGCTACCGTACGCGGTTTGCGGGATTTCCGCATAAACAGCCATTTGGCAGGAATTTTGCTGAATGAATGCAAACCCATGCTTTATCAGTCCCTGGCACCTATGCTGGAACGGGAAACCGGCCTGCCGGTTCTTGGGTATCTGCCGCCTATGGCGGAGGCAAAGTTCCAGAGCCGGCATCTCGGGCTTTATACAGCCGAGGAAATTGCGGATCTGAACAAACGGATCGATGCCTTGGGCAAGCAAGCACAAAAGACGCTGGATTTGCCCGGAATCCGTAAACTTTGCAGCCGTCCTGTCCTGGTTTCGGAGAAAGGAAAACAGCCGGTTTCCTCACGGGTCCGCATTGCAGTGGCTCAAGACGAAGCCTTTTGTTTTTGCTATGAGGAAACATTGGACGCTTTGCGTCAGGCCGGAGCAGAACCGGTCTTTTTCAGCCCGCTGCGAGATGCGGCATTGCCCCGAGGCTGCAGTGGACTGTATCTGCCGGGGGGATACCCGGAATTGTATGCGCAGGAACTCAGCCGGAACGAGAAAATGCGCATTGCGGTAAAGCAAGCGCTACAACAAGGGCTGCCTGCTGTTGCCGAGTGCGGCGGCTTTCTTTATCTGGGGCAGACGCTGGAAGATGTGCAAGGTGTTTCCTGGCCAATGGCAGGCGCACTGCCGGGAAAGGGCATCCGAACGGAACATCTTGTCCGCTTCGGTTATGCGGAACTGAAAGCGCAGCAGGACAGTATGCTGTTCCGGGCAGGGGAAACAGTGCCCATCCATGCATTTCACTACTGGGACAGCACCTATAACGGTGATGCCTGCACGGCCAGCAAGCCTGTTGGAAAGCGAAGCTGGAAATGCGGGATTGCCACAGACCGGTTGTTTGCTTCGTTTGCGCACTTATACATGGCGGGCACGCCACAATTGGCGCAGCGTTTTGCCGCTGCTGCGGAGCAGTATGAGAGGGAACAAAGCCTATGTCAGAACAGGAAGAATTGAATACGCTGCTGCGGAATATTGCAGAGCCGGATGAGGCTGCGCGCACGGCAGCGCAAAAACAATGGGCGTCCTGCGCAAAGCCGTTGGGAAGCCTTGGCTTGTTGGAAGATTCCTTGACTGAGATGGCGGCGTTGACAGGCAGTGCACAACTTGAACTGAAACCGCGCACGGTATTGGTTTTCTGTGCGGATAATGGTGTGGTGGCACAAGGGGTTTCCCAGTCCGGCAGTGAAGTGACCGGCATTGTGGCCCGCGCCCTGGCAGCCGGGCAGAGCAATGTTTGCCGTATGGCGGCACTGGCTTCCTGCAGGGTGCTGCCGGTGGATATGGGAATCCGGGATTTTGCCGGGGAAGCCGGGATTTTTTCCTGCCGGATCGGGAACGGAACGGCGGATATGACACAAGGGCCGGCCATGACCCGGGCGCAAGCGGCGCGAGCCATCCTTGGCGGGATCGATCTGGTGCGGCGGCAGAAACAAGAAGGGACCCGACTGCTGGCAACCGGTGAAATGGGTATCGGTAACACAACAACAGCCACTGCGGTGACCTGTGCTCTCCTGGGAAGAAGTCCTGCGGAACTGACAGGCCGCGGTGCCGGCCTGTCCGACGCGGGGCTTGCCCGCAAACGACAAGCCATTGAAACAGCCCTGACTGTCAATGCGCCTGATGCAGCAGATCCTGTAGATGTGCTTTCCAAAGTGGGCGGATTCGACATTGCGGGGCTTTGCGGTGTGTTTTTGGGGGGCGCTTTGTACCGCGTTCCGGTGCTTGTAGATGGTGCCATCAGTGCAGCGGCAGCGCTTTGCGCTGTTCGTATGTGTCCGGGTGCTGCAATGGCCGTCTTTGCCACCCATCAAAGCGCAGAGCCGGCAGGAAAGTTGCTTTTACAGGCTCTGAAAAAGCAGCCGTTGATTACAGCGGGTATGCGCCTGGGAGAGGGCACCGGGGCAGTGGCAGCCATGCCGCTGCTGGATATGGCGCTGGCCATTTATCAGGGCAGCACCTTTTCGGACTACGGAATGCAACCCTATACCCCACAGGGAGGTCTGTGATGCTGGCGGTGGTCATTGGCGGTTCGGGAAGCGGAAAAAGCGAGTATGCCGAGCGCATGGCGTTGCATCTGGCGGGGGAGCGGCCGCGGTTTTATCTGGCTACCATGCAGGTGTGGGACGAAGAATGTCAAGCACGCGTGCAACGGCACCGGAAGCAGCGGGCCGGGCGTGGGTTTGTAACCGTAGAGCGCCCGAAACAGCTTGCCGGAATCCCGCGTGAGCAACTTGACCGAGAAGGCACAGTATTGCTGGAGGACCTTGGCAATCTGGTAGCCAATGAATTGTATGCGCCCGGGGCGGATGAGGAAAAAGCAGAGCAGGCTATTTGGCAGGGCGTTGAACACCTCGTGGCGGAAAGCCGTCACGTGGTTCTTGTTTCCAACGAAGTGAGCACCGGCGGTGCCGACTATGCAGGGGAAACCGAAAGGTATCTGCGATTGTTGGGGCGGCTGCATCAACGTTTGGCACAGCGGGCCGATGTGGTCTGCGAAGTGGCCGCAGGTTTGCCAATCTATTATAAGGGAAGGAAACTCGTATGATTGCAATGGAAACCATTGCCGTGGCGTTTGCCATGTTCAGTGCCATTCCGGTGCCACAGCCGACCTGGAATGAAAGAAATATGCGTTACGTGATGTGTGCATTCCCGCTGGTGGGCGTTGTGTGCGCCCTGGCATATTGTCTTTGGGCAGCTATATGCGGATACTGGCCGGTTCCGGAATGGCTCCAAGCTGCCGGGTATTGCCTGGCACCGGTACTGATTACGGGCGGCATTCATCTGGATGGTTACGCCGATACCTGCGATGCGCTGGCCAGCTATGCAGAACCGGCGCGAAAACAGGAAATCCTCAAGGACCCGCACTGCGGAGCCTTCGCATTGATCCGAGTATGCTGCTATTTTGTTGCATACTTTGCCTTGTGCGCTTCTCTTGAAATGGATTGCCGCACACTGATGTGTCTGGGCTTGGGATTTGTACTGGAAAGAGTGCTCTCGGGGTGGGCGGTAGCTACCTTTCCCATTGCGAAAAACACCGGACTGGTACATACTTTTGCTACGGCAGCAGATCGGACAACCGTACGTCGTGTGCTGGGGGCACTGGCGGTGCTCCTGTGTCTGGCGCTTGCTGCGGCAGGCGGCATTTCCGGTGTTGCCATGGTGGCGGCGGCTTTGCTTGTTTTGTGGCGATACCGTACGGTGGCTCTAAAGCAGTTTGGCGGCATTTCGGGGGATCTGGCCGGTTGGTTTCTGCAAAGGGCAGAACTTTGGATGCTGGCTGCGCTGGTTGTTTGCCGCATTGTGGAGGGGACTGTATGATTTTTATCTTTGGCCCGCTTTATGCAGGGAAACGTGCGTTTGCCTGCAAGCTGCTGCACTGCCAGGAAGCGGAACTGAGCCGTTATGCCGTATGGAATGTACAGGAACGTGCAGCACAGGCACAGGATCTTGAAAAGCTGACGGATGAATTGGCTGGCTATCAGGTTGTCATTGCAACAGAAATCGGCGGGGGAATTGTGCCCGCCGATGCAGGACAACGAGCAGCAAGGGAAGCAGCTGGAAGGCTCAATGAACTTCTGGCGCAAAGAGCGGATACGGTTGTGCGTATATTTTACGGACTGCCGCTTGTGTTGAAAGGAAGTCTTTCTTTATGATCATTTATCTGCTGCGGCATGGAACTACGATCTATAATGTTGAAAAGCGGTACCAGGGGCAACGGGATATTCCGTTGTCGGAAGACGGGCGGGCACAAATCCGGCAAGCGGATTTTACAACGGATGTGGTATACGTTTCACCTCTGATCCGAACCCGGCAGACCGCAGAAATTCTCTTCCCGGAGGCCCGGCAGGTCGTAGTGGAAAATTTGAAAGAGATGAACTTCGGCAGCTTTGAGGGGCGCAATTACATTGAGATGGAACACGACCCGGATTATCTGGCTTGGGTAGAATCCAACTGCGAAACTGCCTGCCCCGATGGGGAACGAAAAGACGGGTTCTGCGACCGTACCTGCACCGCGTTTGCGCAGCTGGTTGATGAAGCGCTCCGCGAAAAACGGGAACAGCTTGTGATCGTTGCCCACGGCGGCACACAGATGGCTGTGATGGAGCGGTTTGCCGTTCCGCATTATGAATATTATCATTGGTGTGCCCCCAATGCAGGGGGATACAAGCTGGATGCATCGCGCTGGCCGCAAGAGCGAATCCTGACGCTGCTGGATACCGTACAATACACGAAGGAGTATGGAAAATGACAATTTGTGTCGCTGCGTTTCTGGGATTTCTGCTGGACCTGTGGCTGGCAGACCCTGGTTGGATGCCGCATCCGGTTGTGCTGATGGGAAAGTGCATCACCAGACTGGAAGAGGTTTTGCGCAGACGCTTGCCTGCAACGCCCAAAGGTGAACGTGCTGCGGGCTGTGTGCTGGCCGTACTCCTGCCGGTGGGAACGCTGGTTCTTACAGGGGCCATTTGCCTGCTGGCCGGACGGATTCATCCGTTGCTGGGGCTGGCGGTGCAAACGTTTTGGTGTTGGCAGGCGCTGGCGGTGAAGGGACTGGCGGAAGAAAGCAAAAATGTATATCGCCAATTGGCGGCGGAAGACCTTCCGGGAGCCCGCAGAGCTGTGGCTAGGATTGTCGGCCGGGATACCCAGGCTCTTACGGAAGAGGGCGTCACCAAGGCGGCGGTAGAAACCGTTGCGGAAAACTTTTCAGATGGTGTGGTGGCTCCGCTTTTTTATATGATGATAGGCGGAGCGCCGTTGGCGCTTTGCTATAAAGCTGTCAATACGATGGACAGCATGATCGGATATAAAAACCAGCGTTATCTGCAATTTGGGCGGGCTGCCGCAAAGCTGGATGATGCGGCCAATTATCTGCCATCCCGTTTGGCTGCCGTTTTTTGGATTGCGGCAGCTGGTCTGACAGGTCAGGATGTCCCCAATGCCTGGCGCATCTGGCGGAGGGACCGCCGTAATCACGCCAGCCCCAACAGCGCCCAGACTGAATCGGCTTGTGCCGGCGCATTGGGGGTACAGCTGGCGGGGCCTGCGTACTATTTCGGAGAATACTACAATAAGCCCACGATCGGCGATGCAAAGCGCCCCATAGAGCCCCGGGATATTCTACGTGCAAATCGGATGTTGTTTGCAGGGGCTGGACTGGCTCTGGTTTTGGGGTTGGGGCTGCGCGCAGGAATCCTGGCTTTTTTGAGGTGATAAAATGCATCTGGTACATGGAGGCGACTGGGCCGGGTATGAAGCAGAATATGGGCGATCGCCCCTGGATTTTTCGGCGAATGTCAGTCCGTTGGGAGTTCCCACAGGGGTACAAGCCGCCATTGCCGGTGCTGCTGCCGCCGTTGACCGGTATCCGGACCCCCTTTGCCGGGCGTTGCGTACGGCAATTGCCGAGGCGGAAAAACTTCCACCCGAATGGATTTTGTGCGGGAATGGCGCGGCAGATTTAATCTGGCGCTTGGCGGCGGCCAAATGCCCCCAAGAAGCGCTGCTGCTGGTGCCTTCGTTTGCCGAATATGAGGCGGCTTTGCGCAGTGTGGGATGCCAGGTAACGCATCATGCCCTCTCTGAACAAAACGATTTTCTTCTGGATGATAGCTTTCTGGAATCTATAACACCGAAAACGCAGATGGTTTTTCTCTGCGAACCAAACAACCCTACAGGACGTACAACGCCGATGCCTCTCTTGCAGGCAATCGTACATCGCTGCCGTGAGGTTGGGGCTATACTGGTAGTAGATGAATGCTTTGGCGACTTTCTGGATAAGCCGGCCGCCCACACACTGATCCCGTTACTGGAGGGAAATCCCCATCTGGTGATTCTGAAAGCATTCACCAAACTTTACGCTATGGCCGGGGTTCGTCTGGGCTATGCCTTGTGCGCTGATAGCAGGCTGTTGGGAAAGCTCTATCAGACCGGCAGTCCCTGGTCTGTCAGCAGTCTTGCGCAGGCAGCGGGCTGTGCGGCTTTGCAGGAAAAGGCGTATGTACAGCGCGTTCGTGCACTGATTCAAGTTCAGCGCCCGTTGATGAGCAAAGGGTTACAGGCGCTTGGATTGCGTGTGGTGCCAGGCGAAGCCAACTACCTTTTGTTTCAATGCACAGTACCACTGGTGGCACCGCTGCGTGAGCGCGGGATCTTGCTGCGAAGCTGCGGCAATTATCCGGGGTTGGATGATACCTGGTATCGTACCGCGGTACGAACGGAAAGTGAAAATTGCTGCCTGCTGGCGGCTCTTAGGGAGATTCTTCGATGATGAATAGAAATCGGGCTCGCTGCATTATGGTGCAGGGCACCATGTCGGGCGCGGGAAAAAGCCTGCTTTGCACGGCACTCTGCCGCATTTTTGCGCAGGATGGTCTGCGCGTGGCACCGTTTAAGAGCCAGAATATGGCATTGAACAGCTATGTCACGCGGGAGGGCCTGGAAATGGGACGTGCTCAGGTAGTTCAGGCGCAGGCGGCCGGGGTGGAACCTGATGTGCGGATGAACCCCATTCTGCTTAAGCCCTGCAGCGATACCGGTAGCCAGGTCATTGTTCGCGGGGAAGTGCGCGGACAGATGCCGGCCAAGGAGTATTTCCAATACAAAAAGCAACTTGTTCCCGAAATCCGGGATGCTTATCAAAGCCTTGCCGCCGAATATGATGTCATCGTTATCGAAGGGGCGGGGAGCCCTGCCGAAATCAATCTCAAAACCGATGATATTGTCAATATGGGATTGGCCAAGCTGATCAATGCGCCGGTACTGCTGGCGGGGGACATCGACCGCGGCGGCGTATTTGCGCAGCTTTACGGCACGGTAGCCTTGCTGGAGGAGGAGGAACGTGCACGCATCGGAGGCATGGTCATCAACAAATTCCGTGGCGACCCGGAAATTCTGCGTCCGGGGCTTTCCATGCTGGAGGAACGTACTCATTTGCCGGTATTGGGCGTAGTGCCGTACCTGAATGTGGAGATTGATGATGAGGATTCTTTGGCACCGTGCCTGAGTTGTTCTTCAGTACATAAACCCGTTGATGTTGCAGTGGTACATCTTCCGCGGATCTCCAATTTTACGGATTTCGCCCCCCTGGAAAATCACCCCGCATTAGGGGTCCGGTATGTCACGGAGGCGTCTTCTATGGGGCATCCGGATCTGATCATTCTGCCCGGAACCAAAAATACAATGGAGGACTTGCTCTGGCTTCGCCAGAGCGGCATGGAAGCCGTTATCCTGAAAGCGGCGGCGGCCGATACCCCTGTTTTGGGCGTGTGCGGAGGGTACCAGATGCTGGGATGTACCTTGCGGGACCCGAACGGCACCGAGGGAGGAACCCCGGGGCGTGTATTAAGGGGATTGGGACTTCTCCCGATAGATACGACATTTACGGAAGAAAAAACACGAACCCGTGTGCAGGCGACGGTGTTACCTGACTCGTTGGCCGGGGCGCGGCTGGACGGGTATGAAATCCATATGGGATGCACCCGCGGAGCGGGAACCCCCTTTTGTATGCTGCAGGACGGAGCACCGGAAGGTTGTTGTCAGGATCTGGTATTTGGCACCTATCTGCATGGCCTGTTTGATACCGGGGAACTTACCGTCAAACTGGCTGACTGGCTTTGCACCCGAAAGGGAATCGCGCCACAGCGGGCGGCGGCCATCAGCCATGGGGCGTATCAGCAGCGTCAGTTTGATATGTTGGCCGATGGAGTGCGTGCGGCGCTGGACATGCAGGCTATATACCGTTTGATGGAGGAATATGCATGACGATACAACACAAGCTGCCCGCAGACATCGAGCGGACCAGTATGCAGATCATTGCGAAGGAACTATTACAAATGGGAATCGAGATTCCTTCTGAAAATGATGCGGTTGTGCGGCGTGTTATTCATACAACGGCAGATTTTGAGTACGCCCGGAATCTGCGCTTTACCCCAGAAGCGGTAGTGCAAGGTGTGACGGCGCTGCAGCGCGGCGTAACGATTGTAACAGATACCAATATGGCGCTGGCGGGCATCAGCAAACCATCGCTGATGGCCCTGGGGGCGTCGGCGCAATGCTATATGGCAGAACCGATGATTGCCGAAAAAGCCAAACAGCAAGGAACAACGCGTGCGGTAGCTGCCATGCGGTATGCCGCCCAAAGCTGCCCGCAAGCTATATTTGCTGTCGGCAATGCGCCCACAGCATTGCTGGAACTCTGCGATCTGATAGAGCAGAAGTCGCTGCGTCCTTCGCTGATTGTTGCGGTGCCGGTTGGCTTTGTGAATGTGGTGGAGAGTAAGGAACGGCTGTTCGCAGTGTGTACGGAACAAGGTATTCCCTGCATCGCGGCAATGGGCCGAAAAGGGGGCAGCACTGTGGCGACGGCAATCTGCAATGCGCTGCTTTATATGGCAACCGGACGCTTGAATCCGTCTGCGCGCGGATGGCAGGGGTGATAAAATGAAAAGCATACAAAAACGCAAGGCAGCAGCGCCGGCAGTATTTGGAATCTTACTGGCCGCTGTTCTGGTGTCCTCTGTTGCGGCACTGTGTCTGGGGAGCCAGCCCTATTCCCTGGCGCAACTGTGGCAGGCGCTGTGCACGCGGGGCGAGCAAGACCCTGTATGGCGTGTGATTGCCTACGTACGCTTGCCCCGTATGCTGGGCGGGCTGTTTTCCGGTGCTGCCCTGGCGGTGGCAGGCGTACTGCTGCAGGCGGTGCTCAATAACGCTATGGCCAGTCCCAATGTTATCGGCGTCAATGCCGGTGCCGGCTTTTTCGCTTTGTTTGCCATGGTCGTGGCACCGGCGGTGCCTGGTGCCATGCAATTTGCCTCTTTCCTGGGAGCTCTCAGCTGTTCAATGCTGGTGTACCTTCTTGCCTGGCGCGCAGGGCTTTCCCGCACGACCCTGGTGCTGGCTGGTCTTGCGGTCAGCGGCATGCTGACCGCGGGAATCAACACTCTGAAACTCCTTTGGCCGGAAATCGTTGCCAGTTCACCCGGTTTTTTGACGGGCGGACTGTCCGGCGTTACCATGGGGATGCTGGCCGCCGCTTTCCCATATTTTGTAATCGGAATACTGCTTGCCTTGTTCTTGACGGTGGATTTGAATGTGCTCTGCCTGGGAGAAGAGAGTGCTTCCGGATTGGGTCTTCATGTTACCCGTACCCGCTTTCTGGGAATTCTGGCAGCGGCTTTACTGGCAGGAGCTGCGGTCAGCTTTGCCGGGTTATTGAGCTTTGTGGGGCTGTTGGCACCGCATATTGCTCGCAGGCTGGTGGGCACAGACCACCGGATTCTGGTGCCGGCTTCGGCACTGCTGGGAGCAGCGTTTGTGGTAACCTGCGATATTGCTGCCCGGCTGCTGTTTGCACCGTTTGAACTCCCGGTGGGAATTCTGCTTTCGCTCATTGGTGGGCCGTTCTTCCTGAGCTTGCTGCTTCACCGCAAAAGGGGGCGCATCTATGTTTGAACTTCAGCGTGCGGCAGTCGGATACGATGGCACTCCGATTTTGCAAAATGTCAGCTTCACAGTGCATGCAGGTCAGATTACCACCCTGGTGGGAACCAACGGCTGCGGAAAGACGACGCTGCTCAAGGCCATTGCCAGGCAGCTGCCGCTTCTGGACGGCCAGATCCTGCTGCAAGGACGTTCTATCCGAACCTATGACCGTAAAGAATTTGCTCGTGCAGTAGCCTTTATGCCTCAGGTGCGCAATATTCCGGAAATTTCGGTTCGCGGACTTGTGAGCCATGGGCGTTTCCCGTATCTGGGCCTTTCCCGTCAAATGACCTCCAAAGATCGTGCGGCGGTGGAACAGGCCATGCAGTCGGCCGGCGTAGCCCGCTGGGCGGACAGGGATTTGCGTGAACTTTCAGGTGGTGAGCGCCAGCGCGTTTATGTGGCAATGGCGCTTGCGCAGGGCGGGGATGCGATTCTGCTGGATGAACCAACGACATATCTTGATGTGGCGGCTCAATTTGAACTGCTGGAACTGCTGCGTAAACTGGCAGATCAGGGCAAAACCGTTGTGCTTGTTCTTCACGACCTTGCCCAGGCGTTGCAATACAGCGACCGTGTGGTTGTGCTGGCGGAAGGAAAGCTGGCCGCTTTTGATGCGCCGCAGCAACTCTTTGAGCAGAAAATTCTGGATGGAATATTTGGCGTAACGCTTTGCCGCGCGCCGGAAGGGACCTACTATCTTCGGCGATAAAAACCCCGCAAACCACCCCTTGCAATTATCCCGGCAATATTGTATAATATCTTTTGCGGACAGGGCTGAATTGCGCTGTTTTGCGTACAGATGCGGGCCCCGTGCGTGGGCGGCCTGTGAACCATGTCAGGCGGGGAACCGAGCAGCATTAAGCGGCGCTCGTCCAGTGCTGCGGCAAGCCTGCATCTGTACGCAAAGCAGCGCAGCCGCGTGCTCTGCCCGCTTTTTCTGATTTTACGGGGAGGTGTGCCTATGTACCGCGCGTTGTATCGCAAGTGGCGTCCGCAGCGCTTTGCTGACGTTGTGGGGCAGGAACCCATTGTCACGGCGCTGCAGAATCAGATCGCTGCGGGACGTATCGGCCATGCCTACCTGTTCACCGGCACCCGCGGTACCGGTAAAACGACCTGTGCCAAAATTTTTGCCAAAGCAGTCAACTGTCTGGACCACACCAGCCCAGATCCTTGCTGCGAATGTGAGGTCTGCAAAGGCATCGACAGCGGTGCCATCATGGATATCATCGAGATGGACGCCGCATCCAACAACGGCGTGGATGACATCCGTGATTTGCGGGACGAGGTTGCCTATTTGCCGTCTGTATGCCGCTATAAGGTATACATCATCGACGAGGTGCACATGCTCTCCACGCAGGCTTTCAACGCACTGCTCAAAACCATGGAAGAGCCACCGGAGCACGTGATTTTCATTTTGGCCACTACCGAAGTGCAGAAAGTTCCGGTAACGATTCTCAGCCGCTGCCAGCGGTATGATTTTGCGCGCATTACCGCGCAGGATATTGCCGGTCGCCTGACCTATGTGGCCGGACAGGAGCAGATCGAACTGGATTCTGGTGCTGCGCAGTTGATTGGTCGTCTTGCGGATGGCGCTATGCGTGACGCGTTGTCCATTCTGGATACCTGTGCAGGTGTCGATAACCATGTGGACGAAGCCTTGGTACGGCGTATGGCCGGCGTTACCGATCGTGGGTATCTTTTTGAGATCAGTGATGCCATTGCCGCCAAAGATTCTGTGGCGGCACTTGGAAAAATCGCGGAACTGCGCCAGCAAAGCGTCGATATGCGGCGCCTGTGCATGGAACTGGCCGGACACTATCGTAACCTGATGCTGTGCTCACTGCCGGGTGGAACAGACCTTCTGACCGGTACATCACCGGAAGAAGAAACAGCGTATGCAGAGCGTAAGGATTTCCCCCAGGCAGAAGCTATCCGGGCCATCAACGCTTTCGGACAGGCATTGGAGAAAATGAGCCGTGGGACCGATCAGCGCATTGAATTGGAATTGGCGGTGTTTTCTTTAACGCAGCCCCAGGCGGCCCCGGTGCAAGCGGCAGCCACCGTGCAGGTTGTTCAGCCGACGGCACCACAACCGTTCGCGGCGACGCCGGCGGCGTTTTCTGCCGTTCCGCCGGTGGTACAGAGTGTTAGCCCCGTCACACCTCCACCGACGGTACAGGAGAAAGTGCAGCAGGAGCCGGAAGAATTACCGCCGCCTGATGACGAACCTGAATTTTTGCAGCCAGAACTTCGCCCGGCATCGCCGGTGCCGCAGCAAGCACCATCTGCTGATTCCGTACCGGCAGTCAAGCCGCCGGTACCGCGCCGTGCCGCGCCGCAGCAAGAGGCCGGCCCGCTTGAACCGTTTCCCCAATGGGCGCTGGTTCTTGCCGATCTGGAAGAAACAGACGGCATGATGATTTCCTTTTTGCGCGGTACCCGCGCATATTATGACGGTAAGCATGTGCTGTTTGAGTGCAGTGATGCGTTCCGCGATTATATCCGGAATAACCGGGAAGTAAGCAAAAAACTTAAAGAAACAATCTACCGTGTAACCAAAATACGGTGCAGCATCGGCCCTTATGAGGCGCCGAAAAACGAGGAAAACGGAAACCCGCAGATGTCCCTTGACCAAACCTTGCAGAATATGCAGGCGTTGGGCGTGGATGTCAAAATAGAAGATAAATAATTATGGGAGGATTTACTCATGAAAGCAAGACTGCCGAAAGGTTACGGCCGCCCGGACCCCAATGCAATGATGCGTCAGGTTCAGAAGATGCAGGATGAGATTCGTGCCAAGCAGGAAGAACTGGAGGCCAAGGAGTATACCGGTACCGCCAGCGGTGAAATGGTCACGGTTACCATGACCGGCAAGCATGAAATCACTGCGGTCAAGATCAAGCCGGAGGCTGTGGACCCCGAGGATATCGAGATGCTGGAAGACCTGATCGCGGCGGCTGTCAACAGCGCAGTTGCTGCGGTAGACAAGGATTCTGAGGAAGAAATGGGAAAACTGACCGGCGGAATGAACATTCCCGGATTGGGCTAAGAGGGCGTAAGAATGCCGCAAAACCTTGAACCACTGGAAAATCTGGTTGATCAGTTTGCACGCTTTTCCGGAGTTGGACGAAAAGGCGCTACGCGTATGGCCTACGAAGTGATGTCGATGTCCAACGAACAGGCGATGGAACTGGCCCAGGCCATCGAACATGCCAAAAAAGACCTGCATCGCTGCCGCATTTGCCAGGATTACACTGCCGGAGAAATCTGCAAGATTTGTGCTTCCCCCAAGCGGGATCGCAGCGTGATCTGTGTTGTTGAAAGCCCGCGGGACATCAAATCCATCGAGCGTACACATGAATACAATGGTCTGTATCATGTGCTGCACGGCTTGATTTCGCCGATAGATGGCATTGGGGTGGAGCAGCTTTGCGTTAAGGAACTTCTTGCGCGGCTGAATGATACCGTCAAAGAGGTTATCATGGCTACCAGCCCCACAGTGGAAGGGGAGGCTACGGCCATGTACCTGGCCAAGCTCATCAAGCCCTTGGGGGTGCGCGCCACGCGCCTTGCGTATGGCTTGCCGGTGGGCTCCAGCCTGGAGTATGCGGACGAAACCACGCTTTTCCGCGCAATGCAGGGTCGTGGAGAATTGTGAGGCTTTTTTCTTGACTTTTGCACATAGTTGCGCTATAATCTAGAATCACCATATACAAAGGAGGTGTGCTTTGTGGCAGAGGATAAAACCGGCAAAAAGGTGATTGCCTTGAACCGCGAGGCGCGCCACGAATACTTTGTGATGGAGGCCCTGGAAACCGGTATTGAACTGGTAGGCACCGAGGTCAAAAGTCTGCGTGCCGGAGGGGTAAACCTGAAAGATTCCTGGGCAGATATTGATGATGGGGAACTGATTGTCAAGGGGATGCATATCAGCCCTTACGAGCAGGGAAACATCTTTAATAAAGATCCGCGGCGTCCCAGACGACTGTTGGCGCACAAAAGCGAAATCCGGCGCCTGGGTCAGCAGATCAAACTGCAGGGATATACACTGGTTCCGCTTTCGCTTTATTTCAAACATGGGCGGGTAAAGCTGGAACTGGGCCTGTGCAAGGGCAAAAAACTTTACGACAAGCGTGCGACAGCTGCGGCGCGCGATGCCAAGCGGGATATTGACCGCGCATTGAAAACGCAGCGATAAAAGCTGTTTGCTTTTGCTTTCCCGGCAGGAAACCTCCTGCCGAAAATGCGGGGCTGTAATGGTTTCGACGGGGAGAGAGAGGCGTGAGCAGCGGGCCGTGGCGGTGCACCACGATAAAAGCGCCAAAACAAATTAACTGACAACACTTATCCTGTTGCCGTCGCTGCCTAATTAGGCGCGACCGTCCTGCCCGCGTTAGTACCGCGCGGGGTCAGGGCGTCGATTAGGTACTGAACGTGCACGGGCTTAAGCTTTGCGGCCCGTCATGAATTTATGAAGCTACCAAGGCGTAGTGCGTGTATGCTCGCCCGCGCCAAGGGAATTCCAATAAACATACTGCGCCCGGAGATACTCTAACCGATTTCTTTTCGGACACGGGTTCGACTCCCGTCAGCTCCACCACAAAAACCCCAGACGAACCGGAAGGTTTTGTCTGGGGCTTTATTTATGTAACCTACAGAAGAATAAAAAATCCGAACCATGCAGCTACTCATGCATGGTTCGGATATTTTTTGGATATTACATTCGCCTGCGTCAAGTATTGTTCGCAAAAAGGGTTCCTGTAAAATAAGAATTTAAGCT
>ERZ1090879.91-NODE-91-length-65553-cov-19.462839_pt1 | contig 65553 bp, 61 predicted proteins | sample MGYA00478472_ERZ1090879 | MGnify/ENA primary metagenome ERZ1090879 (study PRJEB33644, sample SAMEA5815723) | chicken gut metagenome | biome: Chicken; feature: Gastrointestinal Tract; material: Caecum | place: Ireland | collected 2019-01-01 | study: A study of the... | reverse complement strand
CACCCGTTTACTCACCGAGCGGAACGCGCCGCCCGGTGATTTGCGGGGGGGGGCGCTTTCGTTGCGTTTTATTCGGAGCGTGCAATTCTGCGGCACCAGCTCGTCTTGCCGCAATGGGGGCAGGCGAGCCGCCGCTTGCGCAGAGTGTGCATTCCGTTGATATACGCTTTCATCGTGGGAACGAACTGCCTGCCGCATACGGGGCATTCAAATACGCCTGCCTCGCGGTCGATGATGCAGGCAAGCGTGATCCCGCCCGCGGCGATGAGCACGGCGATCGTAAGGAGGACGATCCGCAGCCAGAGCGGGATCTCCGCAAGTCCTGCGACGAGAATGAGCGCGATGCCTGCGAACATGGTGACCGCGTTTATCCCCAGGCAGACGGCGCGGAGCTTTTTCGCGTCCTGTCCTTCCCGCACGAGCCGCACCATGTTTTCCTCCGCGCGGCGGCGGTATTGCGTGCCGTCGAGCGATTCTCCCGACAGCAGTTCGTTCACGCTGATGCCCAGCTGCTCGCACAGCGGGAGCATCAGCCCGACTTCGGGCAGTCCGCTTCCCGTCTCCCATTTGGAGACCGTCTTGTCGGAGATCCCGAGCCGTTCCGCAAGGTCGCGCTGCGTCAGGTTGCGCGCTTTGCGCGTTTTCTGGATGAACGCTCCGATTTTGATCTGATCCATACCGTTACCTCCTGATCGCGGTCATTATAGCACGGGGTTGGCGGGAAAGGAACCCACGCTCCGTAGAGTTTGCCTTTTTCGGAAAAGATTACCGCCCCGAAGCTGTCTTCGGAGCGGCGGATATTTATTTGTTCAGCGATTGCAGCACCGCGTCGGGCGCCTGTTCGTAGCGCGCGAACGTCTCGGTGAATTTGCCTCTGCCCTGCGTCATGGAGCGGAGTGCGGTTGCATAGGTCAGGAGCTCGCCCTGCGGCGCCTCGGCGGTGATGACCTGCATGCCGTCTTCCTGCGCGTCCATGCCGATGATGCGCCCGCGGCGCTTGTTCAGATCGCCCATGACGTCGCCGACGTACTGTTCGGGAACGGCGATCTTGAGGTGCGAGAGGGGCTCTAAGAGGACGGGATCGGCGTTCTTCATGCCCTCCTTGAAGGCGATCTCCGCCGCCGCTTTGAACGCCGCCTCGGAGGAGTCGACGTCGTGGTAGCTTCCGTCATACAGAACGGCTTTCACGCGGATCACGGGGAATCCGGCGAGCACGCCGTGGGGCAGGCATTCGATCAGCCCCTTCTCAACGGCGGGAATGTACTGTTTGGGCACCGTGCCGCCCACGACCTCTTCCGCGAACTCAAAGTCTTTCTCGCACGGCTCGAAGCGGATCTTGCAGTGGCCGTACTGTCCGTGACCGCCCGTCTGTTTCTTGTATTTTCCCTCGGCGAGCGCCTGTTTGCGGATGGTCTCCTTATAGGCGACCTGCGGCGTGCGGAAGTCTGCGTCGGCGCCGAATTTGGCTTTGAGTTTCTTTTTGATGACGTCGAGGTGTACCTCGCCCTGTCCGCCGACGAGCGTCTCGCCCGTGTCGTGGTTCTTTGTCACGGTAAAGCTCTTGTCCTCCTCCATCAGGCGGTTGAGTCCGCCGAACACTTTGTCCTCCGTGCCGCGCACCGAGGCGTATACCGCCATGTAGAGAACGGGTTTGTGGAAGGGGATGGGGTCGAATTTTACGGGGGCGCTCTCGTCGCACAGCGTATCGCCCGTGCCCGTGTTCGTCAGCTTGCTCACCGCGCCGATGTCCCCCGCGTCGAGCTGCGGCACCGGTTCGAGCTTTTTGCCCTTGATCAGGTACACGGCGGCGATGCGCTCCTGCGTGTTCGTATTGGGATTGAGCACCGTCATGCCCGCTTTGAGCGTTCCGCGGCAGATGCGCAGATAGTTCATCTTGCCCACGAAGGGATCGACGGCAGTTTTGAACACCTGCGCCGCGAAAGCGCCGTCCTCATCGCACGATATGCCGACGACGGCGTTTTTCACAAGGTCGAGCGCGGGCTGCTCGGCGCGCTCCGCCGCCTCGGGCAGGTATTTGACGATCTCGTTCATCAGGTTGATGACGCCCTTATTCTGCAGGGCGCTGCCCGCCATGACGGGAATGACGTTGATGTTGAAGATGCCCTTGCGGATGCCGTGGATCATGTCCTCGCGCGAGAGGTAACCCTGGTCGAAGTACTTTTCGAGGAGCACGTCGTCGTTCTCCGCTGCGGTCTCCATGAGCGAAAGGCTCATCGCCTCGTAGTCGCGGCGGTATTCCTCGGGCACGGCGATCTCTTCGGGACCCGTGTTCGTAAAGTGATACGCCTTCCCCGTGAGGGCGTTGGCGTTGCCCGTCATCTTGTTGCCGTCCATGATGGGGATCTGGATGGGGGCGAGCTTGTTCTTGTATTTTTCCTTGAACGCCGCGATGGTCGCCGTGTAGTCGGCGTTCTCCTTGTCCATGCCGTTGATGAAGATGATGAGCGGCTTTTTGGCGCGCAGACAGATGTCGATCGCCTTTTCCGCGCCCACCGTCACCGTACCGTTCGCGCCCGTCACCACGACGACGGCGCCCGCGGCGCGCAGCGCTTCGGCGAATTCGCCTTCGAAATCGTAGAATCCCGGAACGTCGAGAAGGTTGATCTTCACGCCCTTCCATTCGACGGAACTTGCCGAGAGGGAAATGGACATCTTCCGCGCGATCTCCTGTTCGTCGAAGTCGGAAACGGTGGTGCCGTTTTCGATCTTGCCCATGCGCTCGATGGCGCCGCCGTTGAAGAGCATCGCCTCGAAGAGGGTGGTCTTGCCTTCGCCGCTGTGGCCGACGATGGCGATGTTGCGGATATCCTTTGCAGAGATACTCATATAGCTGTTTGTCCCCTTATTCAGAACTTGCGGCAGTCGCAAAATTGTGCAATTTTCACAGCCGCTGTTTTTATTATACAGGATTTTCGGGAAAAATCAAGACCCATTGGAAAAATAATTGTGTTATCTGGGCAAAAACAGCTCCGCGCGGTTGCTTTTTCGCCCGGTTTTTCGTATAATATCGGGCAGGAGGCAGATATGATCACGGAACGCATCGATCTATTCGAATATTTCAAAACGGCGCGGGAGGGGGCGGAGCGCGGCACGCTCGCCTGCTACCGCCATACGCAGATTGCGGAGCTGGGCGTAAAGCGCCTGCGCCCCGCCATCCTCATCATCCCGGGCGGGGCGTACGCGTTTGTTTCCGAGAGAGAGGCGGAGCCCGTCGCGCTCAGATACTTTGCGCAGGGGTTCGACTGTTTTGTGCTCGATTACGACATCGCGCCCCACGGCTATCCCGTGCAGATCGAGGAGGCGGCGATGGCGATGCTCTATCTGCGGCGCGAATGCGCGGCGCTCGGTCTCACGGGCAGGATCGCCGTCATGGGCTTTTCGGCAGGAGGTCACCTTGCGGGCTGCGTCTCCTTCCTCTGGCGGGACGGCGCGATCAGGGCGCGTTTCCGGGAGGAATGCGAGAAGGTGAGGCCCGACGCGTCGCTGCTCTGCTATCCCGTCGTCACGGCGGATGAGCGCTGTTGGCACAGGGATTCCTTTTATAATTTCTGCGGGGGAGACGCGTCGAAGTTCTCCGCATATTCGCTGGAAAAACACGTTCCCGCCGACGCGCCGCCCGTCTTTCTGTGGTCGACGAACGAGGACGTCTGCGTCCCGCCCGAAAATTCCGTCGCGCTGTACGCGGCGCTCCGCCGGGCGAAAATTCCTGCCGAACTGCACATCTTCGAGGAGGGCTGGCACGGCATGTCGGTCGCCGATCTGGAATCCAACGCCGACTATGCGGGGCAGCGCCCTTACAGGCGCGCCGCGCGCTGGGTGGATCTCTCGCTCGATTTCCTCTCGGCGCACGGGTTCGCCGTTGAAACGGTCTGATACATAAAGGAGAGCTCCCCGCGGGGAGCTCTCCTTTATCTGTCGTTTTGCAGCAGTTCGTCGCTGAGCGCCAGGATGCGCTGCGCGTATTTTTTTCTGCGGGAACGCATGATCGCGCTGTAGATCGGGTAGTTCGCGGCGACCATTGCGATCCCGACGACGCCGATGACGATGCCGAGCGGCATCAGGCTGCCGATGACCTCCATCGCAAGGCACATCCCGAGGCCGAGCACGAGCGCGCCGACGGCGCCGAACGTATAGGCGAAGATCTCCGCGGGGCGGCGGGCGGCGGCGTCCAGTTTGTGGAGCGTTTCCAGTTTGTTCTCTTCGGCGGTCTTTGCCGCATACTCTTTGCGGATCTTCTCCGCGTACTGCATTTCGTTGTTCATGGCGGTATCTCCTTTCGTTTTTTGTACTTTGAGTATACGGCGGAGATATTTCCGAAACGCTAACGCCGTGTAAACGGAAGGTAAATGTTTTGTAAAAGAAATGTAAACGGGCGTCAACGCGCCGCCAGCGGGATCTCGATGCGGTATTTCCAGCGCAGGATCCCCGAGAGCACGATGAAATGCAGCGTGAATGCGGGGGCGGCGCCGTATTGCGTGCGCGCGCGCTCTTTGAGGGCGCGGAGGGCGGCGGACAGGTCGTCCTTCGCGCATTCCCGGCACAGATAGTCCCCCGCGGGCAGTATGAGCAGTCCGTCCGTTTCGGCAGACCGTTCGCACACGGCGAACATGCGGGGCATGCCGTCCGCGTTTTCGTATACGCCCGCAACGTCCGCAAAGGCAAAATCGCCGCGGCGCTCTTCGCCGACCTGCGCATAAAAGTGGCGGTGGTAATCGTGCAGGTTTTCCACGGTCGGCGTGCCGAGCGTCTCCGAGAGCAGGATCGTCCGCGCGGGAAGGGTGCGGACGTATGCGCCCGTCTGCGCGGGCTGTTCGGCAAACGTCGTACGATATTTCGCTTTCGGAAGAGGGCGTGCTTTCGGTGACCCTTGACCTCGACCAATCGTGGACGGATTTCGTCGGGGTACAGCCTGCGGCGGAGTACCGCACGGTCTGCGTCTATCTCCCGCAGGAGCTGACCGACGTTTCGGTGAGCACGACCAACGAGGCGATCTCCGCAACGGGGACGATCGCGGCGCAGAACGTATCCATGTCCGTCAACGGCGGCGATCTCTCCTTCGGAAAAATCGCGGCGGGAAGCTCGGTCACGCTGAACGCAAAGAACGGGAATATTACGGGTACGATTCTGGGAAGCTGGGACGATTACGCGATCGCCTGCAACGTCAAAAAGGGCGAGAGTTCGCTGCCCGAGAACAAGACGGGCGGCAGCAAGACGCTTTCTGTGGACTGCAACAACGGCGACGTTGAGGTCGAAATCGCAAACGCGTAAATTTTATCTCTCATGCGCAAGAAAAAACACGGACGTCATTCGTCCGTGTTTTTTTCGCCCAGAAGTTCGTCCGTAAGGCGGAGGATCTCCGCGCCGTACTTTTCTTTTCCGTGGCGGAAGAGCGCGCCGTACACGGGGCGTGCCGCGGCTGCCGCCGCAAGCCCAGCAGCGGCGACGGCGATCCCGCCTGCAAACATTTCCCACACGAGCGTCATGCTCATGCCCAGTCCGAACGCCAGCACGCCCGCAATGCCGAGCGTGAGCCCCGCGATCAGGGCGGGGCGCTTTGCGCGCGCGTGGAGCGCGCGCAGGCGGGCAAGGCTGTCTTTGTGCTCCGCCTCGGGCATGTATGCACGGCGGATATCCTCGATCTCCCTGCGTTCCTCCTGCGTGGGGGCGGAATAGGTATAGCTGAATTTATCGTTGTTCATCCTCTGTTTCCTCGGTTCCCCGCGTTTCGCCGCTTTCGGCGGCAGGCGGGGCAAGTATTCCGGTCACGTCGTCCGCGGCACCCATGTCGGGGGTAATGTCTTCGGAACGCAGTTTTTTCAGCCGCTGCGTGCCGCGTACGATCATAAAGATCCCCATTGCGATGGTGAGCGCGCACACGCCGAATCCCGTTGCGGCGCGCACGATCAGAAGGGAGGGCTCCGTTTCGCCGCCGAAGGTGGCGATCATCGTCGTTTCCAGCGCCAGAAGGGCGACGGCGGCGTCCGTGAGCCCGATGTTGCGGAAGGACTGCAGGAGCGGATCGTGCAGGCGGTAGGTCTTGCGCGCATTGAAAACGGCGAGGGCGATCCTGTAAAACGTGTACGCCGCCGAGGAGATCGCCATGATCTCGGAGCTGCGGGGATTGCTCTTCGAGAGCACCATCTGCGTGACGGCGGTCGTGAGCGCGATCTCCAGAACGAGCAGGGCGATCCCGCACAGGCGGTAAAGCCTGAGTTTTCCGTCCGCAAGGGCGCGCGCGTCGCCGTCTGCGTGTTTTTTCGCCCGGCTCCAGCCCACGAACAGAAAACACCGCAGCGCGCCGAGGCAGAAGTAGTATCCCGCGAGTACGCCGTACCACGTCGACGGGAGCAGGACGGCGAGCACCATCTGCAGCGCCGCGTAGCCGAAATTGATGATAAATGCGAAAATGCCGAAAGCGAGAGTGCGGAATCCGTAGTCGCGGAAAAATCTGTTTGCCGCGGGGAGGCGCTCCGTGTATGCGAGGAAGTCGCGCCGGATGTGCGGCGCATATTTTACGGCGGCGTAAACGGAGTACCCCAAAAGGATCGCCGCCGCGGCATCGAAAACATACGCCGCGTATGCTGCGGCTCCGTCAGGGCTCAGCACCGTCAGCGCCACGGCGCCTGCCGCTGCCGCGAGCGATACCGCCCAGAGCACGAAAACCTGCCACCCGTGCGGGTTTTTCAGCCATTCCCATAGTTTTTTCAGCATCTCAGGTCACTCCGCGCAGGGTCACCGTGAATGTGCTGCCCTTGCCCGCCTCGCTCTCGACGGCGATCTCCCCGCCGAGGAGGTCGATGACTTTTTTGACGAGCGCGAGCCCCAGTCCGTTGCCTTCGCCCGCGTGCGAGGTGTCGCCCTGATAGAATTTTTCGAAGATGTGCCTGCCCACTTCGGGCGAGATGCCCTGTCCCGTATCCGCCACGCGGACGACGGCGTTTCCGTCGCGCATCTTCAGCGAAAGGGTGATCCCGCCCTGTTCCGTAAATTTTACGGCGTTGGAGAGGAGATTGTTCCACACAAGTTCCAGATAGTCGGGCACGGAGGTGATCTCCGCCTCTTCGAGGTCGCATTCGAGCGTGAGTCCCTTCGCGTCGATCGCGTCCTCGAAGGCGAGCGCCGCCTCCGCGAGCATTTCGTCGAGGCGAAACGTTCTGCGGGCGGGCGTGAGCTTCTGGTTTTCCAGCTTATTGAGCCGCAGCACGCCCTGTACGAGCGCCGTCAGCCGGTCGGCGGCGGAAATGAGCGCCGCAGCATACTTTTCGCGCAGCTCGCCGTCGCATTCCCTGCCGAGCGCCTGCGCATAGTTGCGGATGACGGAGACGGGCGTTTTGAGCTCGTGCGAGACGTTGGAAACAAAGTCGTTGTGCAGCATCTCCGTGTGCGCGAGCTCCGCCGTCATCTTGTTCAGGTTTTCCATGATCTCGTCGTATTCGTCGCGGCGGAAGTACGGGTGCGCGGGTTTGAGCCGCACCGAAAAATCTCCCGAGGCGATCGCGTCCGTCGCGGCAAGGATGGTGCGGACGGGGCGCTCTACCGTTATTTTCCGCCGTATGAGATCGGCTCCCGTGCAGATGAGGGCGAGTACGGCGATGACGGCAAGCATCACGCCCGCCTTCGCCCCGGTCGCCATATCCTCCGGCAGCGCCGAATAGATGAGCACCGCAGCGGTGACGATCGTCGCCACCGTCAGAAAGAAGATCGCCGCGCCCGTCCATGAGAGCCCGGACCGCCGCATCTTTTTCATCTGAGCACCGCCTTGTAGCCGAGCCCGTGCACGGTAACCAGTTCGAAGCCCGTGCATGCGCTCGTTTTTTCGCGCAGTTTTGCAATGTACACGTCCACCGTGCGGGAAGTCGCCGAAGAATCGTAGTCCCAGAATTCGTCCATGAGCTGCTTGCGCGTAAAGGTGCGCTTCGGGAAGGACAGCAGCTTGAACAGGATATCGAACTCGCGCACCGTCAGCGGCAGTTCCTCGCCGTCGAGGTAGGCGGTATGTTCCTCGCTGTTCATCCTAAGATTTCCAGCCGTGAGTTCGCGGGTGCGCTCGATGTTTGCCCGCCGCAGGAGCGCCGCGACGCGCAGCATCAGCAGATCGGTGTCGAATGGCTTTGCCACGTAGTCGTCGATGCCGAGCGCGAACCCGCGCTGTTTGGAGGGCTTGTCGTCCAGCGCGGTCAGGAAGAGGATGGGCAGTTTTTTGTCCGTTTCGCGGATGCGCCCGGCGAGCGCGAATCCGTCCATGCGCGGCATCATGATGTCGGTAATCACAAGGTCGGCGGCGCAGTTTTCCAGCGTCTCCCATGCCTCCTGCCCGTCTGCGCAGGGGATCGCCTCGTAACCTTCCTGTGTGAGACGGGCGCAGATGAGCGCATTCAGGTCTTTATCGTCCTCTGCCAAAAGAATCTTAACCATGTTCTCCCTCCGTGCGGCGCTGTTTCCGTTCCGTATTATAGGGCGCGCCTGTTTCCGAATTGCTAATAAAGTGTTAAAAAATTGTAAAAGCCGTTCTCCCGAAAAAAATCTTTGCAGCGGCTCTGCGCCCATCATATCACATTTTACGGGCGTTTTCAAGCGCCCTGCCGCATATTCCGTGTTTTTTCGCGCCGCCATATATTTCGATAAAATTCAAAATAAATACAAAAAAGGGAAAAATAGTGCAAAAAATCTCCGAAAAAGACATAAAAACGTAAAAATCGGATTATCTTATTTCGATAAATATCGAAACGAACACTTTTGAAAACGGGCTTACCGTTTCCCCGTAAAATCGTCTGCACGGAGGGGAAGAGAAAAAGAAATATGAACAAATGTGCGGAAAGTTCTTGACTTGTACGCGAAAAGGGGGTAAACTGAAAACGGAAGCAAAAGGAGGGGCGGCGTATGAAGTATCAGCCCACGCTGTTTGAAGAAAGGACGTCGGAACCGCTTGCGGCGCGCCTGCGCCCGCGCGATCTTTCGGAATTTGTCGGGCAGGAGCATCTCCTGGGCGAAAAAAAGGTGCTGCGGCGGATCATCGAGAGCGATACAGTCGGATCCATGATCTTCTGGGGGCCGCCCGGCGTGGGCAAAACGACGCTTGCCCGCATCATCGCAAACAGAACAAAGGCGCGCTTTATCGATTTTTCCGCCGTCACGAGCGGAATCAAGGAGATCAAAGCCGTCATGGAACAGGCGGAGAGCGCCCGCAGATTCGGGGAAAAGACCATCGTGTTTGTCGACGAGATCCATCGTTTCAACAAGGCGCAGCAGGATGCGTTCCTTCCCTATGTGGAGCGCGGGAGCATCATCCTCATCGGCGCGACGACGGAAAATCCCTCGTTCGAGGTCAACGGGGCGCTCCTTTCGCGGTGCAAGGTGTTCGTTCTGCAGGCGCTCAAGACGGAGGATATCGTCCGTCTTCTGCGCCATGCGCTCACCGATCCGCGCGGATTCGGCGGGCAGAACGTGGAGATCGCCGAAGATACCGTGGCAATGATCGCCAATTTTGCCAACGGCGACGCCCGCAGCGCTCTCACCACGCTGGAAATGGCGGTATTGAACGGCGACGTCGACGAAAACGGCAAAGTCACCGTCACGCGCGAGACGGTGGAGAGCTGTACCTCCAAAAAGTCGCTGCTGTACGATAAGAACGGCGAAGAACACTATAATCTCATCTCCGCGCTGCACAAGAGCATGCGCAATTCTGACCCGGACGCGGCGGTCTACTGGCTGGCGCGCATGCTCGAGGCGGGGGAGGATCCCATCTATATCGCGCGGCGGGTCACGCGGTTTGCCTCCGAAGATGTCGGGCTCGCCGATCCGCAGGCGCTGCAGGTGTGCGTTGCCGCGTTCGAGGCGTGCCGCCTCATCGGAATGCCCGAGTGCTCCGTGCATCTCACGGAGGCGGTCGTCTATCTGTCGCTCGCGCCCAAGTCCAACGCGCTCTACATGGCGTACGAGTCCGCCAAGCGCGACGCGCTCACCATGCTCTCCGAGCCCGTGCCCCTCGTTATCCGCAATGCGCCCACAAAGCTCATGAAGGAACTCGATTACGGCAAGGGGTACGAGTACGCGCACAATGCGGCGGAAAAGCTCACCGCAATGCAGTGTCTGCCCGATTCTCTCCTCGGCAGGGAGTATTACCGTCCGACGGAGGAGGGAAAGGAGGGGCGGTTCAAGGCGCGCCTCGAGGAGATCAAGGCGTGGAAGAAAGAGCATAAATCCAAATAAATCCGCGTACAGAACTGAGTTTTATATAAAATATGCGGATAAAAACGCGTTTTGAGCGGGCGGTGTTGACACCGCCCGCTTTTTGTGTTAAAATAAGGAAAAGAGGCGGAGAGCGCCGCAAAACAGGAAGAGGAGAACGGAGATATGGAGTACACGGTTTCACCCGAGGAGATCAGACGGGTCAAGGGGATGGGCTTTTTGCAGGATAAGCGCTATCCCGATGTGTTCAATGCGCGCGTCATCACGCGCAACGGCAAAATCACGGCGGCGCAGCACCGCGCGATCGCCGAGGCATGCGAAAAATTCGGCTCCGGCGAGGTGGCGATGACCGTCCGTCTCACGCTGGAGATCCAGGGCGTCAAATACGAAAATATTCAGCCCCTCATCGACTTTCTCGCCGCACACGGGCTGAGTACGGGCGGCACGGGCAAGCGCGTACGCCCCGTCGTCTCCTGCAAGGGCACGACCTGCCAGTACGGGCTGATCGATACGTTCGGTCTCTCCGAAAAGATGCACAAGCGCTTTTACGAGGAGATGCGCGGCGTAACGCTCCCGCACAAATTCAAGATCGCCGTGGGCGGCTGCCCGAACAACTGCGTCAAGCCCGATCTCAACGACCTCGGCGTCATCGGTCAGCGCATCCCCACCGTCTATCTCGATAAGTGCCGCGGCTGCAAAAAGTGCCGCGTCGAGGCGGCGTGTCCCATCAAGGTGGCGCACGTTGCGGATGGGAAGATCGTCATCGATCCCGCCGCGTGCAATCATTGCGGCAGGTGCAGAACGCAGTGTCCGTTCGGCGCCGTGACCGACTACGTGAACGGTTATAAGATCTACATCGGCGGCAGGTGGGGCAAGAAGGTCGCGCAGGGGCGCGCGCTCAGCAAGATCTTCTCCACCGAGGAGGAGGTCATGGCGGTCACGGAGAGGGCGATCGAGCTCTTCCGTACGCAGGGGATCGACGGCGAGCGCTTTGCCGATACCGTTGCGCGAATCGGATTCGAAAACGTGGAGCGTATGCTCATTTCCTGAAATATGCTGCGTTGCATTTCGGTGCAGTTTGAAAACGCGCCCGTTTCGGTGCGCGAGAAGTTTGCTTTCCCGCCGCACATGCGGCGGGAACTTTATGCGCGCCTGAAAGAGATGGGCGGAGGCGTGCTCCTCGTCACCTGCAACCGCACCGAGCTGTATTTTTTCCGCCCGTTTGCGGAGGGGGAGGCGCTCCTCTGCGCCGCGGCGGACGCCGCGGCGCCGTTTGTGCGGTTCGCGGGGGAGAACGCCGTTTCCCGTCTGTTCTTTCTTGCGGCGGGGCTCAGATCCATGCTCGTCGGAGAAGACGAGATCCTGCACCAGCTCAAAGGGGCGTACCTCGAGGCGCAGTCCTCCGGCGCGACAAAGGGCGCCGACGCGCTCTTTCAGGCGGCGATCGCCTGCGGCAGGAAGGTGCGCGCGCAGACGAAGATCGGCGAATTTTCCTGCTCCGTCGCAACGTTGGCGGCAAACGCCGTAACGGCGTATGTACGCGGACATGGCAGGGTGCTTCTCGTCGGCGGTTCGGGCATGGTGGGCAGATCGGTGCTGAAAAATCTCGTCGCGGCGGGTCACACGGTGATCGCCACGGAGCGCACCCATCTCTTTGAAGGGGTGCCGCAGGGCGTCCGCACGATCGCGTATTCCGGGCGCTATGCCGCGCTCGACGGCGCCGACGCGGTCGTAAGCTGTACCGCGTCTCCGCACGTCGTGTTTTCCGCCGCGGAGACTGTGCGCGCCCTCGTCACGCCCAAAAAACGGCTGTTTCTCGATCTTGCCGTCCCGCCCGATATCGATCCCGCGATCGCAGGGGCGGAAGGGTGTACGCTCAGAAATATCGATGATTTCCGCGCCGCGGCTGAGGAGAACAACGCCGCAAAGTGCGCCGCCGCTCTGGCTGCCGAGGCGGTCGTGCGGCAATGTCTTACGGAATATGCGGCGTCGGAAACGGCGCGTATGCACGCCGACAGGGTGCGCCGCGACGGTGCGCTGCGTTGGCTCAGGAAGCACGATCCCGCGGCATTTTCCGCCCGTATCGGGCAGAATTCCGACGGAGAAGGGGAGGGGGAAGAATGAAGTGTTTTCCGATGATGGTGCCGCTCGAGGGCAGGCGCGTCCTGCTCGTGGGCGGCGGAAAGGTCGCCCTGCGCAAGGCGGAGCGGCTGAAAGAGTTCGGCGCGCGGCTCGATGTCTGCGCACCCGTCGTGCTGCCCGCGCTTGCGGCGCTCGCGCAGGAAAAACATGCCGTCTACGGGCGGGAGCTCCTGCGCGACGCGGTGTTCGTCGTCGCGGCGACGGACGATGCGGCGATGAACGCCCGCGTTGCCCATGATTGCCGCGTCGCGGGGATCCCCGTCAACAGCGTGGATGCGCCCGCCGACTGCGATTTTTATTTTCCTGCGGCGGTCATGCGCGGGGATATCTCCGTGGGGATCTCCACGGGCGGCGCCTCTCCCGCGCTTGCGGCGGCGCTCCGGAAATATCTCGAGCGCGTCCTGCCCCCCGATCTTGCGCAGATCTGCGCGCTTGCGGAGCAATTGCGGGGTACCATGTCCGCGGAAGAGTACGTCAAAAAGGTGGAAACAATGCTGGAGGATGCCGTAAAGTGAAACTCAGGATCGGAACGCGGGGCTCCGCGCTCGCCCGCGCGCAGGCGGAGCTTGCGGCGGCGCGCCTGCGCGAACGGGGGTACGAGACGGAACTCGTGATCGTGCATACGCGCGGAGACGCCGACCTCACGTCCTCGCTCGCCGAGATCGGAAGGGGCGCATTTACCGAAGTCTTTTCGCAGATGCTGCGGCGCGGCGAGCTCGACCTTGCCGTGCATTCCGCCAAAGATATGCCCGCCGATCCCGCATGCGACGGGTTCTGGTGTCTGCCCCGCGGCGACGCGCGCGACGCGCTTTTGCGTGCCGACGGACGGGAGATCGTGCGCATCGGGACGGGATCTCCCCGCCGCGCCGCCGCAGTGCACAGAATGTATCCTGCGGCGCAGGTGCTTCCCGTGCGCGGGAACGTGGATACGCGCATCCGCAAGATGCTCTCGGGCGAGTTCGACGCGCTCGTGCTCGCCGCGGCCGGGCTCGACCGACTGCATATCCGCGCGGAGGGGTTCTCTGTCGAGCGTATCCCCGTTACGCAGTGCGTGCCCGCCGCATGCCAGGGCATCATCGCTCTGGAGGGGGCGCCGGGAGCGTGCATACACGATGCGGCGGCGGGCGAGGCGGCACGCATCGAACGCGCCGCGCAGCGTGCGCTCGGCGGCAGCTGCACGGGGGGCGCGGGGTGCTATTTCGATGGTTCCGTGCTCTATCTCCAGTATGAGGGGCGCATTGCCGCGCTCCCCTATGAAGGCGACGCGACGATCGCGCGCATTCCGGAGGCGTTCGCATGAACAGAGTGGTCCTTGTCGGCGCGGGGTGCGGCGCGGATTCCGTTACGGTGCGCGGCGCACGCCTCTTGCAGATGTGCGACTGCGTGGTGTACGACAGTCTCCTCGACGAGAGCGTATTCGGGTTCCTACGCGGCGACTGCGTGCGCATCTTCGTCGGAAAGCGCGCGGGGGCGCATGCGGCGTCGCAGGAGGAGATCAACGCGATCCTGTGCGGATGCGCCCAAAAATACCCGCTCACCGTGCGCCTCAAGGGGGGCGATCCCTTCGTATTCGGTAGGGGCGGCGAGGAACTTGCCGCGCTCGCGGCGCAGGGCATTTCCTGCGGCGTCGTTCCGGGCGTCACTTCTGCGGTGGCGGCGGCGGAGCTTGCGGGCATTCCCGTCACACACCGCGCGGCGGCGCGCGGGTTCCGCGTGTACACGGCGCACACGGCGGACGGAACGTTCTCCGTGCCGTCGCCCGCCGCGGACGAAACGCTCGTGTTTTTAATGGCGAAGGCGAACGCCGCCCGCATCTGCGAAACGCTTTTTGCGGGGGGCATGTCCGGGCATACTCCCGCCGCGCTCCTTTCCGGCGCGGGCATGCCCGGGGCGGAATATGTTCGCTGTACGCTCGGAGAGGTCCCCGTGCGCGCCGCAGAACTTCCGGCGCCGCTCACGCTCGTCGTGGGCAGGGTATGCGCGGAAGGGTTCCTCGGCGCGGACTTTTCGCGGTGTTTTTCTTCGCCCGCCGTGCTCGTTACGGGCAGCGCGGATCACACCGCGCGCGTTTCGGCGGAACTGGAAGCGCGCGGGTTTGCGCCCGTGCCGTGCGCGTACGTCGTCACGGAGCCGCTCCCTTTCGAAAAGTTTTTCAGGGAAACGGAGCGGTATCGCTGGCTCGTCTTTACTTCCGCAAACGGCGTCAATCAGTTCTTCCGCCGCGCGGAGGCTTGCGGGGCGGATCATCGCCTGTTCGGCGGTAAAAAGTTCGCCGCCATCGGCGCGCACACCGCCGCGGTGCTCGCCGCATACGGATTCATCGCCGATCTCGTGCCTGCGCAGTATACCGCCGCGGCGCTTGCGGCGGAACTGAAAAAGACGGGCGCGGCGCGGGAGGAGGTCGCGCTCCTGCGTGCGGAGGAGGGGAGCGACGCGCTCCTCGATGCCGGAACGCAGATCCCGCTCTACCGCACCCGCGTCGATGAAGAGAAACTGCGGCGTGCCTGCGGGGCGCTCGGAGGGGCAAAATACGTTACGTTCGGTTCGGCGGGCGGAGCGCGCGCCCTGCTCGGTGCCGCCGCGCTGCCTGCGGGAACGGTGCCCGTCTGCATCGGAGAAGAGACGGCGAAGGAAGTAATAAAACGGGGCTATGCGCCCGTCGTTGCAGCGGAATGTACCGCCGCGGCGCTGGCGGACGCGGTCGCCCGTACGGAGATATCATGCAGAGACTGAGAAGGCTGAGAAGGAACGCCCTCTTGCGCGACGCGTTCGCAGAGACGTGCGTTCAGACAAAAAAACTCATCTACCCCGTATTCGTCGTATGGGGGGAGAACAAAAAAGAGGAAGTCCCGAGCATGCCCGGCGTTTTCCGCTATTCGGTGGATCGCCTCGGCGAGATCGCGGACGAGATGCTCTCGGCGGGCATTGCCGGCACGATGCTCTTCGGGATCCCCGAAGAGAAGGACGCGCTCGGCAGCGGCGCCTATGCGGAGGACGGCGTCGTGCCGCGGGCGATCCGTTTCCTCAGACATTACTGCGCGCAGAAGGGGAAACGTCTGCTCATCGTTGCGGACGTGTGCCTCTGCGAATACACCTCGCACGGACATTGCGGCGTTCTCTCCGGGGACGACGTGGAAAACGACGCGTCTCTGCCCCTGCATGTGAAGGCGGCGCTCGCCTATGCGCGTGCGGGCGCAGACATGGTGGCGCCTTCTTCCATGATGGACGGCGTGGTCGCCGCCATCCGCGCCGGACTGGACGAGGCGGGTTTTTCCCATATCCCCGTCATGGGGTACAGCGCCAAGTTTGCTTCCGCTTTCTACGGACCCTTCCGCGACGCCGCCGATTCCGCGCCGCAGTCGGGCGACAGAAAGAGCTACCAGATGGACTTCCGCAACGGGCGCGAGGCGCTGCGCGAACTCTCCGCCGACAAAGAAGAGGGCGCCGACGTGCTCATGGTGAAGCCCGCGCTCGCCTTTCTCGATATCGTGCGCGTCGCGCGGGAAAATACGCGTCTTCCGCTCGCCGTCTATAACGTGAGCGGCGAATACGCCATGGTCAAGGCGGCGGCGCGGGCGGGCTGGCTGGAAGAGCGGCGCGTCGTCACCGAGATCCTCACCGCATTTTTCCGCGCGGGGGCGGATCTCGTCATCACCTATCACGCGCTCGATTTTGCCGGATGGGAGAGGGAAAATGGATGAATTTGAACGCGCGCAGCGCATCCTTCCGGGCGGGGTCAATTCTCCCGTGCGCGCCTTCCGCGCCGTCGGGCGCGAGCCGCTCTTTATCGATCGCGGCGAAGGCGCTTATGTTTACGATATATCGGGCAGACGGTACATCGACTACGTGATGAGCTGGGGGCCGCTCATCCTCGGGCATGCGCGGGCAGAGGTCGTTTCGGCGGTGGAGCAAGCCGTGCGGAAGGGGCTCACGTTCGGCGCGCCCACCGTGCGCGAAACGCAGCTCGCCGAGGAGATCGCCTTTGCGGCGTCCTATATGGAGCGCGTCCGCCTTGTCAATTCCGGAACGGAGGCGACGATGTCCGCCGTCCGCCTTGCGCGCGGGTATACCGGGCGCGATAAACTCATCAAATTTGCGGGGTGTTACCACGGCCATTCCGACGGCTTGCTCGTAAAGGCGGGATCGGGCTGTATGACGGGCGCCGTGCCCGACAGTCTCGGCGTTCCCGCCGCCTACGCGGGCGAGACGCTCGTCGCGGCATACAACGACGCTGCAAGCGTGCGCGCGCTGTTCGAGGCAAACAGAGGGAAGGTAGCGTGCGTCATCGTCGAGCCCGTCGCCGCGAATATGGGCGTCGTGCCGCCGAAAGCGGGATTTTTGCAGGCGCTGCGCGCCCTGTGCGACGAGTTCGGCGCGCTGCTTATCTTCGACGAAGTGATCACGGGCTTCCGCGTCGCGTACGGCGGCGCGGCGGAGCTGTACGGCGTCACGCCCGATCTGGGCTGTTTCGGCAAGATCGTGGGCGGCGGCATGCCGCTCGCGGCGTACGGCGGCAGGCGGGAGGTGATGGAGCTCGTCGCGCCGCTCGGCGGAGTGTATCAGGCGGGAACGCTGTCCGGCAATCCGGTCGCCACGGCGGCGGGGCTGGCAACGCTTTCTCTCCTGCGCGAAAACCGTGCATCGCTCTATCCCGCGCTCGACGCCGCCGGCGCCCGTCTCCAGGCGGCTTTCGAAGGGGAGGGGATCCCCGTGGGCAGGGGGGGTTCTGTTCTTACGCCTTTTTTTGCCTCCCGCGCGCCGGAAAATTATGCCGAGGCAGCCGCATGCGATACGACCGCGTTCGCCGCGTACTTCGGCGCGATGCTCGGGAGCGGCATATACGTCGCGCCGTCCCAGTTCGAGGCGATGTTCCTTTCGGCGGCGCATTCCGGAGAAATGCTCGCCCGCACCGTCTGTGCGATCGGTCAGGCGGCTGCCGCGGTACGGATGAAAAAAGAGAAAAATATCTGAAAAACTTTTTCATTCGTACTTGACAAATGCAAAAAGCTGTTATAAAATAGTTTTACCATAGTGGTTTGCGGAGTTTTCCGCACGGCGGTTTTCGCCAAAACTATGGGGGGAGGAAGAGAAAGGAGCTTGCCGAGCGGCGGGCTCCTTTTTATAATCCTTACGCAAAAACGCGCACGGGCGCAGCTTACTGCCGCGCCCGTGCGCATTTTTGCAAAAAAACTCCCGCCCGAAAGGGCGGGAGGAAGTGTTCGTTTATCAGAGTGCGGCGCCGAGGATCATCCAGAGCAGCAGCCCGATGAGCAGAACGCCGAAGATGCCGCATCTGCCGCAGACCTTTGCGAGGGCGGGTTTATCCTTGTACCACACGAAATACAGCGCGATCCCTGCGGGGAAGACCACCGTCGAGAGCGCCTTCCAGCCGATGAGTTTCGTGTCCGTGAACGTATCCTTGAACCAGGGTCCGATCGAGGTGTAGAACGCCAGCGTCTCGTGCAGGTCGACTGCAAAACCTACGCCGATGAAGATGACCGCGATGATGAGATACACCACCGAAAGCCCGCTCCCGCCGCTCGCGTTCGTGCAGAGGTTGAGCAACATGGAGAGCATGCTCACGCTCAGGAAAAACGAAACGTCGCGGTCGGAGTGATTGGCGAGGTAGCAGTAGTAGATGATCGTGAACGCCGTGAGAAACAGCGTGACAATACCTAATGCCAACATAAACATTTCCCCCAATAATCACATAATTTTCTTATATTATAGTACGAAAGGCAAAACTTGTCAATATCCCCGGGAAAAATTCCGTGAAAAAAACTTCGTCCGTTTTTTGTGCACTTTTACCAGTCTTTTCCCGTCTGCGCGCCTGCACCTCCTGCGGCTGTCCGCGCATACGATGAATTGACTGTCCGAAAGAGGAGGGCGCGGCAAAGTGGCGTGGTTTTTATCGATGGAAGTGTGGCAGCAGGCGCTCCTCGCCTCGCTTGCAATGTATTTCATGACGGCGCTCGGCGCCTCTTTCGTGCTCTTTGCGCGCCGTCCGAAAGAGGGCGTCTTTACGCTCCTTCTGGGGCTCTCCGCGGGGATCATGATCGCCGCGAGCTTTTTCTCCCTTCTTCTGCCCGCCATCGAGGCGGAGGGGCGGCTCCCCGCATACATCCCCGTAACGGCGGGGTTTTTGCTGGGCGGCGCGTTCATCGTCGGGAGCGACGCCCTTCTCTCGCGCAGGCAAAGGGCGTTCCGCGCGATGGGCGACAGGCGCACCGCCCTCCTCTATTTCGCCGTCACGCTCCACAATATTCCGGAGGGGATGGCGGTGGGGGTGGCGTTCGCCCTCGCGCCTCTCGGCGAGGGCGCGGCGTTCTCTGCGCTTCTTCTCGGGCTGGGCATCGCCGTACAGAACTTCCCGGAGGGGATGTGCGTCGCTTTCCCGATGCGCGCCAAGGGCATGAGCCCCGTAAAAAGTTTTCTGTTCGCGCAGGGCTCGGGCGCGGTGGAAGTGCCGGCGTGCGTGCTCGGCGCGCTCGCCGCGTCGCTCGTCGGGGCGGTGCTGCCGTGGGCGCTCGCGTTTTCCGCAGGGGCGATGGTCGCCGTCGTCTGTTCCGAGCTCATCCCCGAGTGTTTTTCGGGCAACAAAACGCTCGCATCGCTGGGCGTCGTGCTCGGTTTTTGCGCCATGATGCTGCTCGACGTCGCCCTCGGCTGAGCCCGCTTTCCGCGCGGCGCGAAAAAACGCGAAAAATCTCCCGCGAATGCTTGACGGGGGCGCATAAAATTGTTATAATGTCGTTATGAAAAAGGCAGTGGATTTCTGCCGCAAAGCAGAAGAAACGAGAATTTCATAGGGGTTCGGACGGCAGTTTTTTTCGCATAGAAAGAAACTGCTCCTTTTCATTTTTTTACACGGTTTTCGGGAGATAGTCAAGCAATAATCTGCGGGCGCCGCCCGCTTATACGGAGGCAACGAAGATGAAGAAAGTGGCAGTTATCATGGGGAGCGATTCCGATCTCCCCGTCGTCGAGAAGGCGTTTTCTGTTCTCGAAGAGTACGGAGTCCCTTACGAAGTACACGTCTATTCCGCGCACCGCACGCCCGTAGAGGCGCGCACGTTCGCGCAGAACGCGGCGGACGAAGGGTTCGGCGCGATCATCGCCGCGGCGGGTAAAGCCGCGCACCTTGCGGGTTCGCTGGCGGCGAACACCGTGCTCCCCGTCATCGGCATCCCCGTCAAGAGCTCCACGCTCGACGGGCTCGACGCGCTCCTTTCCACCGTGCAGATGCCCGCCGGCATCCCCGTTGCGACGGTCGCCATCGACGGCGCGCAGAACGCTGCGCTGCTCGCGGTGCAGATCCTCGCCACATCGGATACCAGGCTCATGGACAAGCTGCTCGACGCGCGCAGGAGCGCAACGGAGAAGGTGCTCAAAAAGGACGCCGAGATCGCCGCCAAGTACAACAAATAAGGCGCTCTCCGCGCAGCTCCGCACACCGGGCGGGACTGCGGAAGGCGGAACCGCGTTCTCTTCGGGAGGGCGTTCCGCACATCAGATTCGTTAAAAATTTTTTAGATTTCAAGGAGATAAAGGCTATGGAAAAGACCGTTCAGCTCTACGAGGGCAAGGCAAAGAAGGTGTATGCAACGACGGACGAAAATCTGTGCATCGTCTCGTATAAAGACGACGCGACCGCGTTCAACGGGCTCAAAAAGGGCACCATCGCGGGGAAGGGCGTCGTCAACAACCGCATGACCAACATGCTCATGCAGATCCTGGAAAAGGCGGGCGTTCCCACTCACTTCGTCGAGGAGCTTTCCGACCGCGACACCGTTGTCAAAAAGGTGAAGATCGTTCCGCTCGAGGTCATCATCCGCAACGTCTCCGCCGGTTCGTTCGCAAAGCGTTACGGCGTGGAAGAGGGGATCGTGTTCGACGAGCCCACCATCGAGTTCTCGTATAAGAACGACGATCTGGGCGATCCGCTCATCAATTCCTATCACGCCCTGGCGCTCCATCTTGCGACGAAAGAGGAGATCGAGACGATCAAGAAGTATGCCTTCAAGGTCAACGAAGTGCTCAAAGCGTACTTCCTGCACCTCGGCGTCAAGCTCATCGACTTCAAGCTGGAGTTCGGCCGCCTTCCCGACGGCACCATCGTGCTTGCCGACGAGATCAGCCCCGATACCTGCCGTTTCTGGGACGCAAAGACCAACGAAAAACTGGATAAAGACAGATTCCGCCGCGATATGGGCGGCGTAGAGGACGCCTACGCGGAGATCTTCAAGCGCGTCACCAAAGGAGAGTAACGCCGTATGGAACACGAAATTCACGAAGAGTGCGGCGTGTTCGGCATCTTTGCGCCCGAGGCGCAGAAGGTGGCGTCCACGGCATATTACGCGCTGTTCGCGCTCCAGCACCGCGGGCAGGAGTCTGCGGGGATCGTCGTCAACAACGACGGCGTGTTCAATGCGTATAAAGACGTCGGCCTCGTCAACGACGTGTTCACGTCCGACGTTCTCAACAAGCTCGGGCTGGGGAACATGGCGATCGGCCACGTGCGCTACGGCACCACGGGCACGAGCGGAAGGGAGAACGCGCAGCCCATCGTCGTCAATCACCTTAAGGGCAACATGGCGCTCGCGCACAACGGCAATCTCATCAACGCCACCGAACTGAGAGCCGAGCTGGAGAACGAGGGCTGCATCTTCCACACGACTTCGGATACCGAGGTCATCGCCTACGTCATCACCCGCGAGCGCGTAAAGGCACGCTCCATCGAAGAGGCGGTGCTCGCTGCCATGAACAAGCTCAGGGGCGCGTATTCGCTCGTCGTCATGTCGCCCTCCAAACTCATCGCCGCGCGCGATCCGCTCGGATTCCGTCCGCTCTGCTTCGGCAAGCGCGACGACGGCAGCAGCTATCTGATCGCGTCCGAGTCCTGCGCCATCAACGCGGTGGGCGGGCATAAGGTGCGCGAGATCGAGCCTGGCGAGATGCTCGTCATCACCAAAGACGGCGTCAAGAACGATACTTCGCACTGCGGCGGCAAAAAGGCGTTCTGCGTGTTCGAATACTTCTACACCGCGCGCCCCGATTCCGAGATCGACGGCTGCTATGTGCACGACGCGAGAAAACGCGCGGGTGCGTTCCTCTACGAAAAATATAAGATCGACGCCGATATCGTCATCGGCGTGCCCGATTCCGGGCTGGACGCGGCGCTCGGTTACGCGCAGGCGTCGGGGATCCCTTACGGCATCGGATTCCTCAAAAACAAGTATATCGGCAGAACGTTCATCGCGCCCGATCAGAAACAGCGCGAAGACAGGGTGAAGATCAAACTCAACGTCATTGCCTCCGCGGTACGCGGCAAGCGCGTCATTCTTGTGGACGACTCCATCGTGCGCGGCACCACGAGCCGTCCCATCGTCAAACAGCTCCGCGATGCGGGCGCGACGGAGGTGCATTTCCTCTCCTCCGCGCCCAAGTTCCTCAATCCCTGCTATTACGGCACCGATATCGACTCGCGCGACAATCTCATCGCCTGCCACCACACCACCGAGGAGATCGCCAAGATCATCGGCGCGGATTCCGTTGGGTATCTCGATATCGACCATGCGAGGAGGCTGACGGGGGAGTATCAGGATACGTTCTGCTGCGCCTGCTTCGACGGCGTGTATCCCACCGAGGTCCCCGCTGCGCCCAACAAGGATCGTTTCGAACAGCGCCCGATCTCGAACAGACCCATCAGCGAAAATCCCAAGTTCAAAAAGGCATGATCGCGCCGCGGCGCCGTGCGGGCGTCCGGACGGAGCGGGAGCTGTGCGATCGCCTTACAATACAGAATAGGAGATACTCATGGAAAAAAGCTACTCCGAAAGCTACAAAGAAGCGGGCGTAGATATCACCGCGGGATATAAAGCCGTCGAGCTCATGAAAAAGCACGTTGCCCGTACCATGCCCGCGGGCAAGGCGGATATCGGCGGGTTCGGCGGGCTCTTCCCGCTCGACGTCGCCGGCATGAAAAAGCCCGTGCTCGTCTCGGGCACGGACGGCGTCGGCACCAAGATCAAGCTCGCCTTCCTCATGGATAAACACGATACCGTGGGCATCGACTGCGTCGCCATGTGCGTGAACGATATCGTCTGCTGCGGCGCGAAGCCCGTCGTCTTTCTCGACTACATCGCCTGCGGCAGGAACTTCCCCGAGAAGATCGCCTCCATCGTGGGCGGCGTGGCGGAAGGCTGCGTGCGCGCCGGCTGCGCGCTCGTCGGCGGCGAGACTGCCGAGCATCCCGGGCTGATGCCCGAAGAGGAGTACGACCTCGCCGGGTTTGCGGTGGGCGTCGTCGACGCGGAGAAGGTCATCGACAATACGAAAATGAAGGCGGGAGACGTGATGCTCGCGCTGCCTTCGAGCGGCGTGCATTCCAACGGATTTTCCCTCGTGAGAAAGGTGTTCGACGTCGAACACTGCGATCTTGCCGCACCCGTTGCGGAACTGGGCGGCAAGGGGCTCGGCGAAACGCTGCTCACGCCCACGAAGATCTACGTCAAGCCCGTTCTGGCGCTCCTCAAAGAGGTGGAAGTCAAGGGCATTTCCCACATTACGGGCGGCGGATTTTACGAAAACATGCCCCGCTCCATCCCCAAGGGGCTGGGCGTGAAGATCAGAAGGGCAGACGTGAAAGTGCTCCCGATCTTCGGACTCATCCAAAAGAAGGGGAACGTCTCCGAGCACGATATGTTCAACACGTTCAACATGGGCGTGGGCATGAGCATCGTCGTTGCGAAGGAGGACGTCGAAAAGGCGCTCTCTGTGCTCAGGGCAAACGGCGAAGAGGCGTATGTGCTCGGCGAGATCGTGAAGAGCGACGACGGGGTGATCCTGTGCTGAAAAAAGTTCCGATCGCCGTCCTCTGTTCGGGCGGCGGAACCAATTTGCAGGCGATCCTCGATGCCGAGGCGGCGGGAGATATCCCCTCGGGACGCGTCGCGCTCGTCGTGAGCGACAATGCGAACGCGTTCGCACTCGAACGTGCAAAAAAAGCGGGCGTCGAGACCGCCGTATTCGACAGGAAACAGGTACCCGACCGCAAAGAACGCGAGGCACGCATCCTTGCGCTCCTCCGGGAAAAGCAGATCGGGCTCGTCATTTTGGCGGGATTCATGACCATCCTCAGCGAAAACTTCACGCGGGCGTTTGAAAACCGCATCATTAACGTGCATCCGTCGCTTATTCCCAGTTTCTGCGGACCCGGATATTACGGGCTGAAAGTGCATGAGGCGGCGCTCGCCCGCGGCGTGAAGGTGACGGGCGCCACGGTGCACTACGTCAACGAAGTGTGCGACGGCGGTCCCATCATCCTGCAGAAGGCGGTGAACGTGGAGGAGGGCGATACGCCCGAAACGCTGCAAAAGCGCGTCATGCGCGAGGCGGAGTGGAAAATTCTTCCCGCCGCTGCGGAGCTCGTCTGCAAAAAACTGCTGCAGGAATAAATTCACGAATTTTCTCGCACAAAGGCTCGTCGCGGCGGAGCGCCATTTGTGACTGTTCGGTTTTACCGAACAGTACGCCTGAAACGCTCGCCGCTCCTCTTCGCAAAAAATCTTTCTGCAAAATCTTTTTTGCGAGTTTTGCGGTATGAGTATTCCGTGATTTGAGCAGGAAGTTGCTGGCACGCACCCGCCCCTTGGGGGGGAGGCAAGTTATAATCACTCGCGCAAGCAGGGGTCTCACGCAAGTAGACCTTGCGTTCGGGCAAGTTTTTTGCCGACAATGGCAAAAAACTCATTTCGCGACGCGCGCACACCGCACTGCGGTGATGCGCATAACGCGCCGCTCAACCCTGCGCCCGTCTCAGCGACACCAAGGTAATGTGTCGCTTCGGTCACGAAATTGCCGCTGAAATGGCAATTTCTTAGTTCGCAGCGCGCGCACACCGCACCGCGGTGGTGCGCATAACGCGCTGCTCACCCCACATTTGCGCATACCTGCGCTCGTCGCGACAAGGCGCATTTTGTGGGCATTCGGCTAAGCCGAACGCCGCACTTTTTACGCCTGTCGCTCCTCTTCACGAAAATCTTTTCATAGAAAATATTTTCGTGATTGCTGCGGTACATTATGAAAAGGTGAGATAGCGCGCTAAAATGTTGCTATCTGCGCGCTATCGAGGAAAAACACGCACAAAGTGTAAACGACTGCGGGGTTTCCCTAAAACTCACGGAATTTTTCCGCGTCAGTTCGCGGAAAAATTCGTGAACAAAATATGGAGGATTTTTATATGGGTTACATACGTAAGAGCATGAAACGCGCGCTTTCGGGCAATTCTTATCCCGGCCGCGGGATCGTCATCGGCAAGAGCTCGGACGGAAGAAAGGCGATGTTCGCCTATTTCATCATGGGCAGGAGCGAAAACAGCCGCAACCGCGTCTTTGTGGAAAACGGCGACGAAGTGACGATCTATCCCTTCGACGAGAGCAAGGTGGAAGATCCTTCCCTCATCATTTATTCGCCCGTCAAGCAGGTCGGCAGCGACATCATCGTCACCAACGGCGACCAGACGGACACCATCGAAGAGTTTCTGCAAAAGGGCAAGTGCTTCCGCTGCGCGCTGAATACGCGCACGTTCGAGCCTGACGCGCCCAACTATACGCCCCGCATCAGCGGTATCCTCCACCTCAAAAAGGGCGGGTTCACCTATGAAATGTCCATTCTGAAGAGTGCGGACGGCAAGGGCGTCAAGTGCAACCGTTTCACCTTCGATTACGAGCCCGTCAACGGCACGGGGCATTTTATCCACACCTATGAAAAGGACGGCAATCCGCTTCCGACGTTCGAGGGCGAGCCTGAGCGCGTGGCGATCCCCAACGACGTCAACGCGTTCGCCGAGGAGATCTGGCAGAACCTCGACGCAAACAACAAGATCGCCCTGTATGTGCGCGCCGTCAATCTGAGAACGTGGCAGAGCGAGAGCGTGCTCATCAACAAATATCAGAAATGATCCGCATGCCCGCCGCCGCGGCGGGCGCGGCTCCGCCCGCGCGGCGGGACACAAATAACGCGAAGATTTACGGAGGTCATGATGAACGAATTTTCTTTGAAGTACGGCTGTAACCCCAACCAGAAGCCCGCGCGCATCTACATGGAGAACGGCGGCGATCTTCCCGTCGAGATCCTCAACGGCAGACCTGGCTACATCAATTTTCTCGACGCCTTCAACTCCTGGCAGCTTGTAAAGGAAGTGAAGGAGGCGACGGGCATGTGCGCCGCAACGAGCTTCAAGCACGTTTCGCCTACGTCGGCGGCGGTGGGGAAAAAACTCTCGCCCGCACTCAAAAAATCCTGCTTCGTCGACGATATCGAGGGGCTCGACGATTCTCCGCTCGCCTGCGCATACGCGAGGGCGAGGGGGACGGACAGAATGTCCTCCTTCGGCGACTGGATCGCGCTCTCCGACGAATGCGACGAAGTGACCGCAAAGATCATCTCCCGCGAGGTCTCCGACGGCATCATCGCCCCCGCGTACAGCCCCAAGGCGCTCGAGATCCTCAAACAGAAGCGCAAGGGCGGCTATAACATCGTAAAGATCGACCCCGATTACATTCCCGCCGAGATCGAGCACAAGCAGGTATTCGGCGTCACGTTCGAGCAGGGGAGAAATAATTTCAAAATCGACCGCGCGCTCCTCAACAACATCGTCACAAAGAACAAGGAGCTTCCCGAAGATAAGGCGGTCGACCTCATCATCTCGCTCATCACCTTAAAATATACGCAGAGCAACTCTGTCTGTTTCGCTGCGGACGGACAGGCGATCGGCGTCGGCGCGGGGCAGCAGTCGCGCATCCACTGCACCCGTCTCGCGGCGCAGAAGGCGGATCTCTGGCATCTCCGTCAGCACGAGAAGGTGCTTTCGCTGAAATTTGCCGAGGGCGTCGGCAGACCCGAAAAGAACAACATCATCGATATTTATCTCTCCGACGACGCGGACGAGGTGCTCGCGGAAGGCGAATGGCAGAAGAACTTCGCCGTCCGTCCCGAGCCCTTCACGCGCGAGGAAAAAGCGGCGTATCTTAAAACGATCAGGGGCGTTTCGCTCGGATCGGACGCGTTCTTCCCCTTCTCCGATAACATCGAGCGGGCATACAGGAGCGGCGTGAGCTATGTTGCGGAACCGGGCGGCTCCGTGCGCGACGATCTCGTCATCGAGGCGGCGGACAGCCACAACATGGTGATGGCGTTCACGGGCATGCGTCTCTTCCATCACTGATCACAGCGTGATCTCCCGCGCAAATCCGTCATATTTCGGGTTTGCGCTTACACTTTTTTATAAAACGAGGCAATCAATATGGATATCTTAGTCGTAGGCGGCGGCGGAAGAGAACACGCCGTCATCAAGGCGCTCCGCAGGAGCAGAAGGTCGGGCAAGATCTATGCGCTGCCCGGAAACGGCGGCATCGCCGCCGACGCGGAATGCGTGCCCGTCAAGGCGACGGACGTCAAGGGCATCGTTGCGTTCGCGCGCGAAAAGAAGGTGGATTTTGCCGTCGTCACGCCCGACGATCCGCTCGTCCTCGGCTGCGTCGACGAGCTCGAGGCGGCAGGCGTACCCTGTTTCGGACCCAATAAGAACGCGGCGATCATCGAGGGGAGCAAGGTCTTTTCCAAGAACCTCATGAAGAAGTACGGCATTCCTACCGCGGCGAGCGAAACGTTCACCGATCCCGCGTCCGCGGTCGCCTATCTGAAGACCGCGTCCTATCCCACCGTCATCAAGGCGGACGGGCTTGCGCTCGGAAAGGGCGCCGTCATCGTGAACACCTTCGAAGAGGCGGAAAAAACGGTGAAAGAGATGATGGTGGATCGCATATTCGGCGCCAGCGGCGAAAAGATCCTCGTCGAGGAATTTCTCACCGGTCCCGAGGTCTCCGTGCTTTCCTTCACGGACGGCAAGACCGTCGTGCCCATGGTCTCTTCCATGGATCACAAGCGCGCACAGGATAACGACGAGGGGCTCAACACGGGCGGCATGGGGACCGTCGCGCCCAATCCCTATTACACGAAGGAGATCGCGGCGGAGTGCATGGAAAAGATCTTCCTGCCCACCGTCCGTGCGATGAACGCGGAGGGGCGCCCCTTCAAAGGCTGCCTTTACTTCGGGCTCATGCTCACCAAAGACGGCCCCAAAGTCATCGAATACAACTGCCGTTTCGGCGATCCCGAAACGCAGGTCGTGCTGCCGCTTTTGCAATCCGATCTTCTCGAGATCATGCTTGCGGTGCGCGGCGGGAGCCTGACCGCAGACATGGTGCGCTTCAGCGAGGGCGCGGCGTGCTGCGTCGTGCTCGCCTCCGAGGGGTATCCCAAGCACTACGATACGGGTTTTGAGATCACCATGCCCGAGGTCGGAAGGAACGAAGAGATCTATGTGGCGGGCGCAAAGGCGGAAGGGGGGAAGCTCCTCACTTCGGGCGGCAGAGTACTCGGCGCCGTCGCCACCGCGCCCACGCTCAAAGAGGCGGTCGACGGCGCGTATGCGCTGGCAGACAGGATCCATTTCGCAAACGCATATATGCGGCGGGATATCGGCAAGCGTGCCCTCGCCGCGCTCAAGGGGGAATAAAGCGTGGTTTACAGAATTTATGTCGAAAAGAAAGAGGGGTTCGATAACGAGGCGCGCGCGCTTTTGTCGGACGTAAAGGAGATCCTCGGGATCGGCGGCATCGACCGTATCCGCATCCTCAACCGCTACGACGCGGAGGATATCGGCGGAGCGCTCTTCAAAGAGTGCGTCAAAACGGTGTTTTCCGAGCCGCAGATGGACGTCGCGAGCGAGGGCGTCGATCTCTCCGGCGCGCGCGTGTTCGCGGTGGAGTATCTTCCCGGGCAGTTCGATCAGCGCGCAGATTCCGCGGCGCAGTGCATTCAGCTTATCTCCATGCAGCCGCGCCCCGTCATCCGCACCGCAAAGGTGTACGCCGTGTACGGCAGCGTTACGGAAGAGGCGCTCGCCGCCATCAAAAAGTATGTCATCAACCCCGTGGAGAGCCGCGAGGCGTCTCTTGCGATCCCCGAAACGCTGAAAATATCGCACCCCGTTCCCACCGAGGTGCCCACGCTCACGGGTTTCCTCGATCTCGACGAGGCGGGGCTTGCGGAGTTCGTCAAAAAATACGCCCTCGCCATGGACGAGGACGACGTCGCGTTCTGTCAGGCGTATTTCAGGCGCGAGGGACGCGATCCCACGCTCACCGAGATCAGAATGATCGATACCTACTGGTCCGATCACTGCCGTCACACCACCTTCCTCACGACCATCGACGGCGTGACGTTCGAAGATGAGCTCCTGCAAAAGACGTACGAGGAATATATCGCCGCGCGCGAGGAGATCGGCCGTACCAAGCCCGTCAATCTCATGGATATCGGCACGATTGCGGCAAAGCTGTTAAAAAAGCGCGGGCTTTTGGAAAAGCTCGACGAGTCGGAGGAGATCAACGCCTGCACCGTCAGGATCAAAGTCAATGTAGACGGCGAATTGCAGGACTGGCTGCTCCTTTTCAAGAACGAAACGCACAACCACCCCACGGAGATCGAGCCTTTCGGCGGCGCGGCGACCTGCATCGGCGGCGCCATCCGCGATCCGCTCTCGGGCCGCAGCTACGTCTATGCCGCCATGCGCGTGACGGGCGCGGGCGATCCTCTGCAGCCCGTCTCCGAGACGATGCAGGGCAAACTCCCGCAGCGCAAGATCTGCACGACCGCGGCGGCGGGCTATTCCTCTTACGGCAACCAGATCGGTCTCGCAACGGGGCAGGTCGACGAGCTGTATCATCCCGGATATGTTGCAAAGCGGCTGGAGATCGGCGCGGTCATCGCGGCGACGCCCGCCGAGAATGTGCGGCGCGAAGTGCCCGCTCCCGGCGATAAAGTCATCCTTCTCGGCGGCAGAACGGGGCGCGACGGCTGCGGCGGTGCAACGGGTTCCTCCAAATCTCACACGCTCGAATCGCTCACCCACTGCGGCGCGGAAGTGCAGAAGGGCAACGCGCCCGAAGAGCGCAAGCTCCAGCGCCTCTTCCGCAATAAGGACGCAATGCTCCTCATCAAGCGCTGCAACGACTTCGGTGCGGGCGGCGTCTCCGTCGCCATCGGCGAGCTTGCGGACGGGCTTTCCATCGACCTCAACGCCGTACCCAAGAAGTACGACGGGCTGGACGGCACCGAGCTTGCCATTTCCGAGTCTCAGGAGCGCATGGCGGTCGTCGTCGAGGCGGATAAGACGGAGCAGTTCATTGCTCTTGCCGAAAAAGAAAACCTCGAAGCGACGGTCGTCGCAACGGTCACGGAAGAGCCGCGCCTCGTCATGACGTGGAACGGCAGAACCATCGTCAATATCTCGCGCGAATTCCTCAACTCCAACGGTGCGGAAAAGCATGTCGTCGTCGCGCCCGCCAAGGTGCAGCCCTACGCGCGCGAGGTCGCGGGTACGTTCACCGAAAATTACAGGAAGCTGGCGGGCGATCTGAACGTCTGCTCCAAGCGCGGGCTTTCGGAGCGGTTCGATTCTACCATCGGCGCAGGCACCGTGCTCATGCCCTTCGGCGGAAAGTATCAGAACACGCCGCCGCAGGCGATGGTACACCTCGTCTCTGTCGAGAAGGGGCATACCGATACCGTCTCGTATATGGCGTGGGGCGGCAATCCCTACGTCGCCGAAAAGAGCCCTTATCACGGCGCATATCTCGCCGTCGTCGAGAGCGTCGCCAAGCTCATTGCAACGGGTGCGTCGTTCGAGGACGTCTATCTCACCTTCCAGGAATACTTCTTGAAGCCCGGGCACGACGCCGCCCGCTGGGGGCAGCCGCTCGCGGCGCTTCTGGGTGCGTTCAAGGCGCAGACGGAGCTCAAGATCGCCGCGATCGGCGGAAAGGACTCTATGAGCGGTACCTTCGAGCACATCGACGTTCCGCCCACGCTCGTCTCCTTCGCGGTAACGACGGGCAAGACGGGCGAGGTCGTCTCGCCCGAATTCAAGGCGGCGGGGCACAAGGTCGTCCTCCTTTCGCCCGCGTACGACGAAAACGGTCTGCCCGTCACGGCGTCCCTTCTGAGCGTGTTTGCCGAGGTCACGGCGCTGCTGCGTTCTGGCAAGGCGGTCGCCGCCTATACGCCCGGGTTCGGCGGCGTTGCCGAGGCTGTCATGAAGATGTGCTTCGGCAACATGATCGGGTTCCGCTATGCGGACGGTACCTCTTCCGAAGAGCTCTTCGGCTATCGGTACGGCGCATTCGTGCTCGAGCTTGCCGAGGATATCCCCGTCGGCAAGACGCTCGGCGTAACGACGGACAGAGCGGATATTTCTCTCGGTTTCGAGCACATCTTCCTCAGCGAGCTTCTGCGCGTCTATGAAGATAAGCTCGAGCCCGTGTATGCCTGCAACATTCCCGCCCCGCAGGAGAGCGTCCCCACGTTCACCTGTCGCGCGGTAAACGAACTCGTATGCAGTGCGCCCGTTGCCCGTCCCAAGGTGCTCATTCCCGTATTCCCCGGCACGAACTGCGAATACGATACGGCGAAGGCGTTTGCGGACGCGGGCGCCGATCCCGAGATCTACGTCATCCGCAACCGCACGGCGGACGAAGTCGCGCGGGCGGCGGAGGAGTTCGCCGCCAAGGTGGGGGAGAGCCAGATCGTGTTCATCCCCGGCGGATTCTCCGGCGGCGACGAGCCCGACGGTTCGGGCAAATTCATCACCGCATTCTTCCGCGGCGAGCGCGTGAAGGAAGAGATCACGAGACTCCTGGAAGTGCGCGACGGCCTCATGGGCGGTATCTGCAACGGTTTCCAGGCGCTCATCAAGCTCGGTCTCGTGCCCTATGGCAGGATCATCGAGACGGACGAGAACTGCCCCACGCTCACCTACAACAACATTGCGCGCCACCAGTCGCGCATCGTGCGCGTGCGGGTCGCCTCGGCAAAATCTCCCTGGCTCGCGGGCGTCGAGGCGGGCGATATCTTCTCCGTGCCAATCTCGCACGGCGAGGGCAAGTTCGTCGCCTCCTCCGACCTCATCGAAAAACTTGCCGAGAACGGTCAGATCATGACGCAGTACGTCGATCTCAACGGCAACGCGACGATGGACGTGCATTTCAATCCCAACGGCTCCGCGGCGGCGATCGAGGGCATCCTCTCGCCCGACGGCAGGGTATTCGGCAAGATGGGGCATTCCGAGCGCAAGGGCTACGGACTGTACAGGAACGTGCCCGGCGAGTACGATATGAAGCTGTTCGAGAGCGCGGTGAGATATTTCAAGTAATTCACACTTTTTTCCGCGAACTGACGCGGAAAAAAGTCGTGATGTTGAGAGACAACCCGCGGACACGCCTGCGGCTGACCGCGTGTTTTCTCTCGGCGGCGATAGATAGCAACAGTATAACATCGCCGCCTTCACTCTTTCCGCATAAGCGCAGGTATGCGCGAATGTGGGGCGCGGACGGAGGCATAGCCTCCTTGCGCGAGTGATCGGAAACGCACTTTTTTCCGCGGATCGACGCGGAAAAAAATATGAGGTGTGAGCCGTGTTCGCTGAGGCTCTGCACGCGGCTTTCAAGGGCGGCGGAGATATGGAAGGAGATTGTCATGAAAACAGATATTGAGATCGCGCAGGAGGCGGAACTTGAACATATCGGCAGAATCGCCGAAAAAATCGGGCTCTCCGAGGACGAGATCGAGTACTACGGAAAATATAAGGCGAAGATCGATCTTGCCGTCATGAACCGCAAAAAGGCGGACGGCAAGCTCGTGCTCGTTACCGCCATCACGCCGACGCCCGCGGGCGAAGGCAAGACGACCACGACCATCGGGCTTGCGGACGGCATGCGCCGCATCGGCAAAAAGGTCGTCGTCGCGCTGCGCGAGCCCTCTCTCGGCCCCGTGTTCGGCGTCAAGGGCGGCGCCGCGGGCGGCGGGTATGCGCAGGTCGTGCCCATGGAGGATATCAACCTGCATTTCACGGGCGATTTCCATGCCATCGGCGCGGCGAACAACCTGCTCGCCGCCATGCTCGATAATCACATCTTCCAGGGCAACCGCCTCGGCATCGATAAGGATCGCATCACATGGAAGCGGTGCGTCGATATGAACGACCGTCAGCTCCGCTATGTGGAAGACGGCCTGGGCGGCGGCAAGAACGGCGTGCCGCGGAAGGACGGCTACGATATCACCGTCGCCAGCGAGATCATGGCGATCCTGTGCCTTGCGACCTCTCTTTCCGACCTCAAAGCCCGCCTTTCCCGCGTCATCGTAGGATACACGTTCGAGGGGAAACCCGTCACGGCGGGCGATCTCAAAGCGGCGGGCGCCATGGCGGCGCTTTTGAAGGACGCGATAAAGCCCAACCTCGTGCAGACGCTCGAGCATACGCCCGCCATCGTGCACGGCGGGCCGTTCGCCAACATCGCACACGGGTGCAACTCCGTCATTGCAACGCGCACGGCGCTCAAACTCGGCGATTACGTCGTCACCGAGGCGGGTTTCGGCGCAGACCTCGGCGCGGAGAAGTTTCTCGATATCAAATGCCGCATCGCAGGGCTCCGTCCTGCCGCGGTCGTCGTCGTGGCGACGGTGCGCGCGCTCAAAATGCACGGCGGGCTCCCCAAAAACGCGCTTGCAGAGGAAAATCTCGCCGCGCTCAGGGAGGGGATCCCCAACCTTCTGCGCCATGTGCGCAACATGAAGGAGGTGTACGGGCTGCCCGCGGTCGTCGCGGTTAACCGTTTCCCCACCGATACCGACGAGGAGATCGGGCTGGTGATGGACGCCTGCAGGCAGCTCGGCGTCAACGTCGTTCTGTCCACCGTGTGGGCGGAGGGCGGCAAGGGCGGCGAGGAGCTCGCCCGCGAAGTCGTGCGCCTGTGCGAAGAGAAGAGCGACTTTCAGTTCTGCTACGACGAAAAGTTGCCCATCAAGGAGAAGATCAGAGCCATCGTCACCAAGGTCTACGGCGGGAAGGACGTCGCCTATACGCCCGAAGCGGACGCCGAGATCGCGCGGCTCGAGGCGCTCGGTTTTGCCGGAACGCCCGTCTGCATGGCGAAAACGCAGTACTCCTTCTCCGACGACGCAACGCGCCTCGGCGCGCCCGAAGGGTTCACCGTCACGGTGCGCAGCGTAAAGATCTCCGCAGGCGCGGGATTCGTCGTCGCGCTCACGGGCAATATTTTAACGATGCCCGGGCTCCCGCCCGTGCCGGCTGCCGAGCGTATCGACGTCGACGAAACGGGAAAGATCACAGGATTGTTCTGATGGACGAAACATTGATAAACGCCGCGGTACCGCTCATCCTGGAGTGGTACCGCGTTTGCAAACGCGACCTTCCGTGGCGGAAGGAACGCACATTCTATACGGTGCTCGTCTCCGAGCTCATGCTCCAGCAGACGCGCGTCGAGGCTGTCAGGGAGCGCTATGGGCTCTTTTTGCAGCGCTTTCCCACGCCCGCGGCGCTCGCCGCGGCGAGCGAGGAGGAGGTACTCAAAATGTGGGAGGGGCTCGGCTACTACTCCCGCGCCCGCAACCTGCACAAGGCGGCGAAAGTGCTCGCCGCGCAGGGCTGTCCCTCCGATTTCAAGGGTGTGCGCGCCCTCCCCGGCGTGGGGGATTACACCGCGGGGGCGATCTGTTCCATCGCGCTCGGGCTCCCCGAACCCGCGGTAGACGGCAACGTGCTGCGCATTCTCAGCCGCCTGTATGCCGACGGCGGGAACATCGACGAACCCGCGACCCGCGCGCGTTTTTCCGCGCTCCTGCGCGCGGCGTATCCGTCCGACACGGGGGATTTCTGCGAGGCGCTCATGGAGCTTGGCGCCATCGTATGCGTGCCGAACGGCGCGCCGATGTGCGGCGCATGCCCGTGGGAAACGCTGTGCAGGGCGCACCTTGCGGGCGAAGAGGAGCGCTATCCCGTCCGCAGCGAAAAGAAGGCGCGGCGCGTCGTGGATGCGACGGTGCTTGTGCTCCGCTGCGGCGATCGCTACGCGCTCGAAAAACGCCCCGCAAAGGGGCTGCTCGCAGGGCTTTGGCAGTTTCCATTCTTTGAGGGCGAAGCGCCGGAGGTAGGCAAGCCCGTCGCCGAAAAACGCGCCAGGCACATTTTTACACATGTGGAATGGCGCATGCATGGCATGCTCGTGCATGTGAACGCGGAAGATCCCCGCTATGTGTGGGCGACCGCAGATGAGATAAAGCGCATATATGCCGTTCCGTCCGCCTTTAAGGCATTCATGGAGTGGATAAAATAAAAGACGGCGCCGCCTCCCTTTGAAGGAAGGCGGCGCCGGTATTTATTCGGGGCAATTTTCTTTTACCATCTGCAAATAGGGCAGCGGCTTGTATCCCAGCGAGGAATACAGTTTGATGGCGCGCGTATTGTCGGGTTCCACTTCGAGGCGGATGCGCGCGGCGCCCAGTCCGTCCATGTAGGCGAACAGTTCGCTCCCCAGTCCCTTTCCGCGGAAGGCGGGGCGGAGATACACCTCGTCCACCCAGTAAGTCAGTCCGCCGCCCTCGCGCGAATACGTCTTTTGCAGCAGGGCGTAGCCTGCGGGCGTATCGCCGTCGCACAGGATGCAGCACACGATATAATCCTCCGAACGCATGAGTTCCTCGAAGGTGCGAATATGATAGGAGGAGGGAACGGGGTGCGCCACGGCGGGGGAGTGGTAAAATTCTTCGGACATGGCGAGAAAAAGGTCTCTGTCCGCACGGGTGATTTTTCTGATCATGTGGCTATTGTAGCAGAACAGGAAGATGTTGTCAAGGTGAGCGGGGAACAATCTTGTTCCAAGTCCTTGACATCTCGTTCCGCAGATGTTACAATATAAAAAGGTAATATAAAACTATGACAAACGGAAGGATATGAAAATGAGTGTATTGATCTGCGATTCCAACGGGGAGCTCTGGCATACCCGCGTAAAGGAACTCGGGCTGGACTATATTTCGATGCCCTATTTTGTAGACGGGCAGGAATACTATTACGACCTCGGCGAAAAGACGGATTTCAGAAAGTTTTACGACCTCGTGCGCGGCGGCATGATCCCCACGACGCAGGCGCTCAATCCCGAAGACTACAAGCGCATTTTAACGCCCTACTTCGAAAAGGGGGAAGACGTGCTCTACGTGAGCTTTTCGCATAAGCTCAGCGGCACCTTCCAGTTCCTCGATTTGGCGCTCAAAGAACTCAAAGAGACGTATCCCGACCGCAAATGCACGGTGTTCGATACCAACAGCATTTCGCTCGGCGCAGGCATTCAGATGGAGGAGGCGGCGAAACTCAAACAAAAGGGCGCTTCCGATGAAGAGATCCTGGAATTTTTGAAGGAATTTACCAACCGCGTGTGCGTATATTTTGTCGTGGACGATCTGATGCACCTCAAGCGCGGGGGCAGATGCTCCGGGCTCGCGGCGGTCGCGGGGACGATCCTCGGGCTCAAACCGCTGCTCTCGATGGGCGCCGACGGCGGGCTCACCGTGCTCGGTAAAATCTCCGGCAGAAAAAAGGCGATCCGTACGCTCGCCGATAAGATCATCACCGAGCTGGAGGACGAGGATAAGTACAGCGTGTACATCGTGGACGCCGATTGTCCTGAGGAGGGCGATAAGCTCAGGGACATGGTGCTCGAAAAGCGCCCGAACGCGCATATCGTCCGCCAGATCGTCGGTCCCGTCATCGGCGCGCACTGCGGCCCCGGTACGCTCGGCGTCATCTTTGTTGGCGCAAAGCGTCCCGTTCCGCTCGCATAAATATAAAGTTTGCGCCCGCTGCGTTTGCAGCGGGCGTTTTGCTTTGAAAATGCTGTATTGTATGCGGAATATCGTTTGCGTCAAAAAGCCCCGCCGGAAGGCGGGGCTTTCCGTTCATTTCTGCGGGCGCGCCCTGTATCGGGGCGCATGCGCCCGTGCGGTTACTCTGCCTTGAAGGGCAGAAGGGCTGCGACGCGCGCGCGCTTGATCGCGGTGGCGAGTTCGCGCTGGTGCTTTGCGCAGGTGCCGGTCATGCGGCGGGGAAGGATCTTGCCGCCCTCGCTGATGAACTTTCTGAGCTTGTTCGTCTCTTTATAGTCGATCGTGCTCTTTTCCTGGCAGAACAGGCAGACCTTTTTGTAGTTCTGTCTCTTATAGTTCTTTTTGGCAGGACGCTCGCGCACCTCGCGGTTTTCGCGGGCGGGCGTCTCGGAAGCTGCGGGAGCCGCCTCTGCGGGCGCTGCCTGCTCCGTTACGACCTCATTCTCTTCCATGATATTATCTCCTTACGAAATTTGAATGTTCCTCCGCTCAGAAGGGGATGTCCCCGTCGTCGTCGAAGGCTTCGAGCGCAGGCTTTTTCTTGGGAGCCGCGCTCCGCTCGTTGGGTGCGGGTGCATCGTAGAAATCGTTTCCGCCGTCTGCCGATTTGGGCGTAAGGAACTCCACGTCTTGCGCGACAACGTCCACCGAAGTGCGGCGCACGCCGTCGTTGCCCTCGTACTGACGGATCTGAAGATCGCCGTATACCGCGATCTTGTGGCCTTTTTTCGTGTAGCGGGCGACCGTTTCGCCCAGCCTTCTCCATGCGGTCACGTTATAAAAGTCCGTCTGGCGCTCTTCGCCGCCCGAGTAGCGGTTGACCGCCACGCCGAACCGGCATACGGGCACGCCGCCCGCGGTCTCCGTGAGCTCGGGATCGCGCGTAAGATTTCCGATCAATAACACCTTTGTCATTTTACTTTTCCTCGACTTTCGTAATCATGCGGCGCAGCACAACGTCGGAAATACCGGCAATACGGTCAAGTTCGCGAACCGTTTCGCCGTTTGCACGGAACGTCATGAGTGCATAGAACGCTTCGTTCCTGAACGCGATGGGGTACTGCGTCTTCTTCACGCCCCACTTGTCGGTCGCCTCGACGGCGCCGCCCATAGCGGTGACGATGTCGGCGTACTTTTTGAGTTCCGCCTCTCTCGCCTCGTCCTCCATGTCGCTCCGGAGAAGGATGAGCATCTCGTACTTCTGCATAATTTTTCACCTCCCGGTCTGAATCGGCATGCCTTTTCGGCATGCAAGGTTTATTTCGGGCTCTGTGCCCGTCTAATTATTCTACAATAAAATCGCACGGAAGTCAATGCTTTTTGACTTCCGTGCGCATTGTTTTTTCACTGCTTTTCAAAAAACCGTCAGCCTCCCGAGACCCGCCCGATCAGATACTGTACATATCCGATGATGCCGTTCACGGTAAATTCGTTCAGGTTGGTATAGGTAACGCCGTCAATTTCGTATCCGTCATTCGGAAGCTGCGTCCAGGGGTTTTCGTCGATGAACTCGTGGAACCACATCTGCCAGAGCGTGATGGAATTGATCTTGGCGGCGACGTTCGTGATGTCGCCCGCGATCCCGAGTACGGGGGAGTCCGTCTTGTCGACGATCCCGACGATCTCACCCTGTTCGTTCGTCTCTTCGCCGCCGAAGAGCAGGTACCACACGCCGCTGAGATAGCGGTCGGCGTTGATCGTCTCCGAATCTTCGTCGATCACTCCGTCTCCGTCTGCGTCCGTTCCGATCGTCCAGATGAGCTTTGTTTTCGATTCGCTGACGAACGTGCAGCTTTCGCCGCCCTCGTTCAGCATATAGTACTGAAGGAATACCTCGTCCTCCATGACGATGTAGTATTCCGTGGAAGAGACGCCCGTCTCTTCGTCCGTGGTCGTCTCCGTGCGGATGCGGTACGTCCTGGCGTCCTCTCCCTCGCCGATGGTGATGCAGCCGTCCTCGGGCACGTAGCTCTTGTCGGCAAGCGAATAAGAGGGGATCACCTGTTCCAGATCGACGCGCTCGAGGCGGGAATAGGATTTGTAGGTGACCGTCGTACCGCCGTTGCCGTCGTCCGTCTGTTCCTCGTCGAGCACATAGCGGTAGTAGTAAACGCCGCCCTCGTCCACGCAGAGGGGATATGCGACCGTCTCCGTCTCGGGCTCTCCGTTCCGGAGATGGACGCGCGTCGTCACATAGTAGCAGGTGTTTCCGTCCGCGTCCTTGTAGGGGGTCGCGGTGCTCTTCGTGTTTTCCGGTTCGAGGTCTCCGAGACCCGCCTCCGTCACGACCTTATCGCCCTCGGGCAGATCGGAGAGCGCGCCTCCCTGCCCGTAGTCCACGATCTTCCACACGGGATCGGCGGGCGTGAGCGCGTATTCCACGTTCGTATAGTAGTGGTACGTCGTCTGTTCCGTGCCGTCTTCGTCCGTGGTCGTCTCTGCGCGGCGGTAGACGTCCGCCTCGTCGACGAGGTTGCTTATCGGCGCCCAGGTGCTGTCCGTCGAAAGGAAGTAGCCGCTGTACACGGGGGTGGACGCATTCTGGAGCACGCGCGATTCCACGACGATCTGACTTTCGCCGAGCGTGAGCGCCTCGGGGCGCGCGGCGCTGCCTTCGAGCTGATCGCTCCCGTCCGGATTTTTTTCGGGATTGTAGTTTTTGATGAGCTCCTCGTAGGTCTGGCTCGTGCTCAGATCGAGGTAGGAATAGAGCTCGTCGCCGAACACGTCCGCAACGGTGAGGTTGCTCACGTCTTCGGAGAGCGTATCCAGCGTGCTGTTTTTCAGCGCGCGCAGGATATTGTTGTCGTTCACGGCGTCGCCGAGGATGTCGCGCAGGCGAAGGTCGCTGATGGCGGAGGAGAGGTCGCCGATCGCCGTATCTTTGAGCGAGAGCAGCAGCTGCGCCGAATCTTCGCCGATGGTGATCACGTCGCCCAGGGTGAGCGAATCGATGGAACTCTGGTCGGTGAGTTCGGCAATGCTCCAGTCCGCCATTGCCTGCAGGATGCTCGCGGAATTTTCGTCGATGGAGATGAGCTGCGAGAGTTTGAGCGATTCGATGCGGGCGCTGTCGGTCAGATCGCCGAGCGTCCAGTCCTTGATGGCTTTGAGAATGCCCGAAGAGTTCTCGTCGACGGTGATGATGCTGCCGATGGTCGCGTTATTGATCAGGTCCTGCTCCGTGATGTCGTCGAGGGTGCGCTTGGGATAGGGTTTCCCCGTGAGCGGATCTTCGAGCATGACGACTTTTCCGTCCCCGAATTCGAAGTTCACGCCCTCCGTTCCGTATGCAAGGTAGAGCAGCGCCTCGTTGGAATCTTCGCCGATGCTGATCACGGCGTCTATGGTAATGCCGCTGATGATCTCGTCGGGGTGGTTCATGATGTCCCCGAGGGTGTTGGGTTTGGCGTCGCCGATCATTTCGATCTTGCCGCTCTCGTTCACGGTGTAATCCACGCCCTCTTCGCCGTAGCAGAGCGCCAGAATGAGCGCTGCGGAACCTGCGTCCGCCTGGAGGACGGATTCGAGCGGCACGCTCTGGATGATGGACATGGCGTCCGTCTGGAGATCGCCCACGGTAGTGGGCTTGGCGTCGCCGATCATCTCAACTTCGCCGTTCTCGTTCAGGGTATAATCCACGCCCTCTTCGCCGTATGCGATCGCCATGAGAAGGGGATCGAGGCTCTCGCCGTCAGCCAGCGTCGCGGTGAGCACCTTCCCAAGTTCGATGTTGGGTACGACGTCTTTTCCGAGATAGGTGCCAAGCGAGGCAAAGCTCGTCGAAGAGAGCGTCTCTTTGTCCAGGTCGATGCCGAGCCCGGAGAGCTGTTCGAGCATGCTGTCGAGGTAGGTATCGGCAAGAGGGGTGTATTTGCTGATCGTATCGAAGCTGAGGTTGTTCGGGTCGCTCAGGGAGTTCAGATCGTTCCTGACGTCGGACACGATGTCGATGACCGATTTGTCCAGATACTCCTCCGTGAGGAACTCGTCGGCGTTCAGGTTGAGGAAATTCAGCAGATTGCGCGAAGGCGTTATGGCAAGGTAGTATCCGCCGCCCAGAATGCCGCCGATGACGACGAGCATGCCGAAGAGGAATGCAAGGAGCACAGCCAGAACGCGCCCGAGGTATCCCTTGGGCGTATAGCGTGTGCGGGGAAGGATCTTGCCCTCCTTTACGAGCTGTTTTTCCAGCGCGATCTGCTGCGCCTGCGTGAGCTTGCGCTCGCGCCGTTTGTCCGCCCGCGTCTTTTTGGGCGTCTGATCGGGTGCGCGTTGGTTATCGTTCATATTCATCCCTGCCTTATATGCGGTTTATTGTTGTTTGCAGACGAGGAATTCGCCCCCGCCGCCCAGTTCGTATTCCTCCAGCCCGTCGGCGCAGAACGCGTCGCCCTCCGAAAAAGGCGTCTCGCCGCGCGCCCACTTGATGGAGCCCGATCCGCGCACCACGCGCAACAGTTCTTGCCCTGCGGGGAAGCGCTTGAACCGTCCCGCGGTCACGATGCGTATAAAGTTATCCGCCGTCTGTACCTCGGCGCCCTGCACGTGGCGGGGCTCGCCGAAGTCTGCCGCGGGGGAGGGGAAGGCCTCCGCTGCGATCTTTTCCAGTTTCATACTACCATTATAGCCCGCGCGCGCGAAAAAATCAAGTGTTTTATAAAAAAGAGGCGCGCCATGCGTGCGCGCCTCTGTAATTTTCATCTGTTTTACGCTGTTTTTACGCTTTCTGCGCCGTCAGTCCTCGTCGGGCGGGAGCGTTCCGCCGATGGAACGGAAGGAATCCAGTTTCCGCCCGATCGTTCCGGTGCGCTTTTCCGCGCTCTCCACCGTATCCTGCGCCTCCTGCAGCTTTTTCCGCGTCTTTTCGAGGAGCTCGGCAAATTTTGCAAAATCGGCGCGGAAGGAATCGAGCATGAGCCGCAGTTCGCCCGAGCGCTTTTCGATCGCCGCCGTGCGGAAGCCCGTCTGCAGGGTGGAGAGGAGGGCGCCGAAGTTGGTCGGACCGCAGGCGAGCACGCGGCGCGCGCGCAGCCAGTCGGTGAGCCCCGGGGTGCGCACGACCTCGGCGTACAGTCCTTCGGAGGGGAGGTACATCACGGCAAAATCCGTTGTAAGCGGCGGCAGGACGTATTTTTTTACGATGGAATCCGCCTGCAGTCTGACGGCGCGCTCCAGATTTTTGCGGGCGCGCTCCTCGCCCTCCCTGTCGCCCCGTTCGGAGGCGTACACCAGCCGTTCGAATTCCTCCACGGGGAATTTGCTGTCTACCGGCAGGAACATCTCGCCGTCCTTTGCGGGCAGGACGATGGCAAAATCGACGAGCGAATTGTCCAGCGGGTTGAGCTTCACGCTGCGGCGGTACTGTTCGGGCGCGAGCATCTGTTCGAGGATGGCGTCGAGCTGCGCCTCGCCCCACGTTCCGCGCAGTTTTACGTTGGAGAACACGCGCTTGATGTCCGCCACGCCCGCCGAAATGCCCTTCATCTCGCCTACGCTCTCGTACATCTTTTCCAGCCGTTCGGTGATGCGCGCGAAGGAATCGGAGAGTTTCCCGTCGATGGAGCTCGTCAGTTTGTCGTCCACCGTGCGGCGGATGCGCTCCAGGTTCTGCGCGTTGGCGTCCACGATATACTTGATGTCGTCCGCCAGTCTGTTCTGGATGTTGGAGAGGCGCGCCTCCGTCGAGCGGTTGAGCGTCTCCAGCACCCGCGCGTTGTAGTCGGCGATCTTCCCGACGGAATCCGTCTTTTCTTCCAGCCGCCGCAGCCGTTCCGCCGCGGCGGCATCTCCCTCCCGTCTCTTTCTGAGGAGAAGGGCGATGAGCAGTACGAGGCAGAGCGCCGATAAAATGATGCTGATGATGAGAAGTATTTCCATAAGTTCTCCTTCTGCGGTTTCCGCCGCGTAAAACAGGCGCCGCCGCGGCTGACGGGTGTTCGAGCGCGGCAGGACGTCAGTCCGCGGGTCTGTCCGCAAACTTTTTTGCGCGGGCGAGGAGCGCCTCCCGTGTGTTGCGGCGCCCGTCCTCGACGCAGTAGTTTTGCAGCGCGAGGAGCGCCGCGCCCACCCGTTCGCCCCTGAGCCCGAGCGCCGCCATGTCCCGCCCGTTCACGGCGAGCATCGCAAGCGTGAAGGGCACGCCCTCGCGCTCCATGCCGGCGAGGATGCGCCGCCATTTGAGGACGGACGGCGCGGGGGAGAGGTCGTCTTTGCAGGCGGAAAAGTCCGCCTGTCTGAGCGCGAACAGCTCTTCGAGGAAGGGGTATGCCTGCACGATCTCCCGCCGCACCTTTCCTTCGCGCATCTTCAGGTCGAAGTCGCGCATGTGGAGCGCCACAAGCTCCTTTGTGCGGGCGGTGAGTTTTGCGGGCGCTTTGAGGCGGCTGAGGATCTCCTCCGCGATGCGCGCGCCCTCCTCGGGGTGGGCGTGAAAGTTCCCGTCGCGGAGGAGGCAGAACGGCTTGCCCGCGTCGTGCAGGAGCGCCGCCCAGCGGATCGTCGGCGGCGCGTAGCGCACGCAGCGGAAGGAGTGCTCCAGAACGTCGTGATCGTGGAAGTCCGCTCTCTGCGCCATGCCGTCGCCGCGCGCGAGCTCGGGCAGGATGTGGGCGAATACGCCCGTTTTGCGCAGGATGCACAGCCCGCGGTACGGCCCGTCCGCGCCGCCCGGCTTTTCGTCGGCGTGCAGCAGCAGGTCGAGCTCGCGGAAGATGCGTTCCGGCACGATGTCGCGGATGAGCGCCGCGTTCTTGCCTGCGCCCGCAAGACATGCCCCGTCGGGCGAAAATCCCGTCTGCGCGGCGATGCGCGCCAGCCGCAGAAGGCGCAGTCCGTCCTCGCCGAATACCTTTTCCGCCGGGGCGACGGTGCGCAGCACGCGGGCGCGGATATCGGGGATCCCGCCCAGGGGATCGGCGTATTCGTCCGCGGCGATGTCGTAATAGACGGCGTCGGCGCAAAAATCGCGGCGGCGCGCATCGCGGGCGATGTCGTCGGTAAAGCAGATCTCCGCCGGCGTGTGTATGCCGCGCACATATTTATCGGAGCGGAAACGGGTGTATTCGTAGCCGATGCCGTCCGGATCCTCGGCTTTTACCGTACCCGTGGCGGGATATACCGCGCGCACGGAGAACCCGCAGGCGCGCGCGGCGGCGCAGAATTCCTCGTCCGTCGCGGCGGAGGCGAGATCCCAGTCGGCGTCTTTGAGGGGGTATCCCGCAAGATGATCGCGCACCGCGCCTCCTACGATATACAAAGGAATATGACACACGCTTGCCAATTTGATCAGATTTTTCGGAAGAAGTTTTTTCAAAAAGGCACTTCCTTGAAATTTTTCTGAAATCAGTATATCAGATTTGCAAAAAAATTGCAATTCCGCACGAAATATTGTATAATGGACATTGTACCGTAATTACCAAGTGGAGAGGAAGGGATATGCTCAACGTCATCGTCAACCCGCAGGTCCGAAAACTCAAAAAACTGGTTGCCGAGATCGATGCGAAGTGCAGAGACCGCGGCGTTCCCTGCCGTTTTTTCTATTCTTCCAAGCGCGGTGACGCCCGCAAATACGCGCGCAGCCTGACTGCCGCGGGGCAGACGGAGCTCGTCGTCGTGGGGGGAGACGGTACCGTAAACGAAGTACTCAGCGGCGTTGCGGATCCCGGCGCGGTCACGCTGGGCATCATCCCCGCGGGAACGGGCAACGATTTTGCCGCCGCGGCAAAGATCCTGCTCGGCGCCGCGGCGATCGACATGATCCTGGATACGCAGCCGCAGTACACGGACTACATCGAATGCGGCACCCACCGTTCCCTCAACATCGCGGGCACGGGCATGGACGTGGAGATCCTCCGCCGCTGCGAAAACATGCGTTACGGCGGCAGGAGGGGGAAGTATTTCCGCAGCCTCCTCGCCACGCTCTTCCGCTACCGCGGCACAAAGCTCATCGTCTCGGCGGAGGGCGAAACGCGGGAATATAACGCCATGATCGCCGCCGTCTGCAACGGCAGGCAGCTCGGCGGGGGGATCCCGCTCTGTCCCGTCGCGGAGGTGGACGACAATCTCATGGAGCTCGTCGTGGTGGACTGCCCGCCGCGCGGAAAGCTCCTTCCCGCGCTGTTCAGGCTCATGCGCGGGAAACTGCTGGAAGAGCCCATCACGCATCACGTCAGCTGCCGTGCGGCGTCCGTCACGTCGCCGGAGGGCAAGCTGTACGTACAGTACGACGGAGAAATATTCGAAGAGGAATCGCTCACGGCATGCCTCGTGAGCGGCAGACTGCGCGTCTGGCGCGGGTGAAGCATGAATCTTTATCGCGAAGTGCTCGACAATATCCCCACGGCGGCGATCGTCGTGGATAAAAAAATGCAGGTGCGCTATACCAACCGCGCATTCCGCAGTTATTTCCGCGCCCGCCGTTCCCGCGGCACGCTCAGAGAGACGACGGGCTGCGCGGAGGCGGAGGTGTGCGGCGAGGGCGTCAAGTGCGCCTATTGTCCCATGCGCACCCTCTTTTCGGACGCGATGAAGGGGGACGGCACCGCGCTGAGGAACCTCATCGTGCGCGGAGAGGGGGGCGATCTGAGTTTCCGCATCAAGGTGACGCCGCTCGGGAAGTACTACCTCGGCGTGGTGGACAACGCCTACGAGACGGAGATCGCCCGCGAGATGTACTCCGCGCAGGATATCCAGCAGCGCCTCCTGCCGCCCGCGCATGCGAGCGGCGGAACGCATTACTCCTTCATGTATATTCCCTGCCGCGAGATCGGCGGCGATCTGCCCGACGTCTACGAGGCGGCGGGCGAAACGATGGGCTTCCTTGCCGACGTCTCCGGCAAGGGCATCTCCGCAGGCATGCTCTCCGCGTTCGTCAAGGCGGGCTGGGATCGCGGCGAACCCTCTCCCGCAAAGGCGCTCACGGCGCTTAATGCCAAATTTCAGGAACTCAATCTCGACGAGACGAATTACGTCACCGCCATCGCGGTGCGCGTCGACCGCTCCCGCAGCGAGATCCGCTATTCCGTGGCGGGTCACAATGCGCCCATGCTCTTAAAGAGCGCCATCGGCATCGACGAGATCGAGATGAACGCGCCGCCCATTTCCAACTGGATGCCGGGCTACCGCTACGAAGACCGCGTCATCGGCTACCGGAAGGGGGATATCCTCGCGCTCGTCACCGACGGCGTCACCGAGAGCCGCAACGAGGCGGGCGAGCAGTTTTCCGTCGAGCGGGTGGAGGCGATCCTGCAGCGCTCGGAGAATGCCGAGCGGTTCATCGAGCGCCTCAAAGCCGCGCTCAAAGAGTTCTGCAGCGCGTTCGACGACGATCTCACCGCCGTCGCGTTCGACCTGTAAAAAGTTCACGAATTTCTTTTTGAACTGACATTGTCGCGGCGAAGCGCACCCTGCGGGTGGTTCGGCGCAGCCAAACACCACGCTTACAACGCTTGCCGCTCCTCTTCGCAAAAAATCTTTCTGCAAAATCTTTTTTGCGAGTGCTACGGTACGATAACTCCGTGAGATTCAGGAAAACCCCACAGCCGCATACGCTTTGTGCGCGGTTTTCCTCGATCGCGCGCGGATAGCAACGGTATAGCGCGCGCGATCTCACCTTTCTGCAAAAGCGCAGGTATGCGCAAATGCAGGGCGCGGGCGAAGGCGCAGCTCCTTTGTGCGAGTGATTACAGCTTGCCTCCCTCTGTGAGGGTGAGCCATGCGTAATGCGCACCAGCGCGGTGCGCTGTGCGCGCATGGCGAACTAAGGAATTGCCTTTATCAGCGGCAATTTGTGTCCGACACGAGGAGAAAGTCTTGCTTGCAAAAGAATTTCGACGAAGTGGCGCACGAGCGCTCCGCGCGAAGTACCGCAGGCGGCACACTCCCTTGGTGCCGCCAAGAGGTGGCGCGGCAAAGCCGCGACGGTGGGAGCTCTTGCCTCCCTCACTGAGGGAGGTGGCGCGGCAAAGCCGCGACGGTGGGAGTTCTTGCCTCCCTCTTTGAGGGCGCCGAGGGGGCTTTCCCTGTAATTATACGTTTGAAACAAAAAGAAAAAACGCGCCCGCGGGAGCGCTGTATCTCGTACCCGCGGGCGGTTTTGTATTATTTTTTATAAATTTCCGCCGAGACCTTGACATTTGCGCATAACATGGTACAATAATACTATAATATTAATATAAGGAGCGTTGATTATGGCAAAGAGAAGAGGGGACTATTTCGGACTCGGGCGCCTCGTCAGCATCATTCTGGCGATCATCCCCGTCACTTCGTGTATCCTCGGTGCGATCACGAGATTTTCCGAGGGCAAGATCCTTGCGGGTATCCTGCGTATCATCCTCGGCTGGAACATCATCTGGATCGTCGATCTCATTCTGATGATCCTCGGCGGAAGCATTCTGCGCCTCATTCCCCTGTAATGCGGGCGGCGCTTCCGGCACAACAAAGAAACAAAAAGCGACCCGTCCGGGTCGCTTTTTCATTTTCGCAGGCACTTTACAGTTCGGCGCGTTTGAAGACCGCGCCCGTCTCCACGTCCTTCCACAGGAGCTTCCCGTCCTCCAGCACGAGATAGGAGTGGGGGGAGTTTTCCTTGGGGATGGAGACGGAGCCGCAGTTGACGTAGAGGTGCCCCTCGCGCTGTTCGAAGGCGGGAACGTGGAAATGTCCGTTCACGAGCACGTCGCTGCCCGAGAGTACTCCGTACGTCCTGTGGCCGTGCGTCAGAACGAGCGTCCTTCCCGCGGCGGGCAGGATCGCATAGTCCGCGACGATGGGAAATTCCAGAACGAGGGTGTCCACGTCCGAATCGCAGTTTCCCCGTACGCAGAGGATGTGCTCTTTCATGGAATTGAGGATCTCCGCCGTCTTCAGCGTGGAGTAGTCGCGCGGCAGAGGGTTGCGTGCGCCGTGGTACAGCAGGTCGCCCAGCAGAAGGAGTTTCTGCGCCCCTTCGGCAAGAAAGCGCTCCTTCAGCAGCGCGCAGTAGTATGCCGAGCCGTGGATGTCCGACGCGATCAGGTATTTCATGGTCATGCCTCCAATTCTTTTATGATCTCTCCGATCTTCCGGATGACGCCCTTCTCCTCGTTGGAAGGGATGACCCTTCCGATGAGTTTTTTGAGGGGCGGATAGGCGTTTTCCGGAACATAGGCATATCCGCATTCGCCCAGCATCTCAAAGTCGTTCATGTGGTCGCCGAAGGCGACGCACTCCTCCTTTTCGAGATCGAACGCCTTGCGGATAAAGCGGATCGCCTCGCCCTTGTTGGCGCCGGGGGCGGAGACGTCGCACCAGTCGAATCCGGAGAGGATCGTCCTCAGATGCGGGAGCCGCTGGGGAAGCACCTTGATGCAGTTCTCCGCGGCGGCGATCTCGTCGTATACGGCGATCTTGCAAATATCTTCCAGCCCGATCACCTCGTCGAGATCGGGCACCTTTTTGCAGTTTGTGTACGAGAGCATCGCGTATTTGAAAAAGGGCATTTCGCTGTTTTCGATGTACGCGTACTCCGTTCCGCACAGCATGGGGTACAGGTGGGGGAGCGCCCGTATCTCGTCGAGCGCCTCCTTCAGGTAGCGGTTGCCGATGGGGTGGCAGTGCAGCGTCTTGCCGCGGTACTTGATGAGTGCGCCGTTTTCGCAGATGAAGAGCACGTCGTCCGCCACGGGTTCGAACAGCTTTTTCAGGTTCGCGTACTGCCGCCCGCTCGCAGGGGCGAAAAGCACGCCGAGCTCTTTGAGTTTTGCGATCAGCGGGAAGATCTCTTCGGGGAGCCTGCGCTCGCCGTCCAGCAGCGTTCCGTCCAGATCGGTCGCAATGAATTTTACCATGGTGTTTCTCTATCGTCATTCCCTGCCGCATAAAGCGGTTTATTGGCTAAATGAGCGCATAAAAGGGCAAAAGGAGCGCCGCGCGCAGCTTTTCCGTTCCGCGCGCCTTTGGAACGGGCGCCGACTGCACCCACGTCTGCTCGAAGTCGCGTTCCAGGTCGGCGGCGAGGCGCGCGTCCTCCACGAGCGCACCGCATTCCGCCTGCGCGTACAGGCTGCGGCAGTCGAGGTTCCACGAGCCGACGACCGCGTATTTCCCGTCGCATACAACGCTCTTTGCATGCAGAAATCCCGGCAGATAGGCGCGCACCTTCACGCCGCCCCCCTCCAGAATGCGCGCGCACCGCTTGGTCAGCAGGTATACCGCGCGCTTGTCCGCGATGTACGGCACGGCGACGCGCACGTCCGTTCCGCCCGCCGCGGCGCGCATCAGGGCGCGCATGGTGGCGCTGTCCGGCACGAGATAGGGGGTGAACAGCCAAAGCCTTTTTTCCGCTCTTCCGCACAGTTCGTGCAGCAGCCGCGCAAAGGCGCGCGGGGCGCGGCCTTCGGCGTTGTCTGAGAGCGCCGCCGCAGACATGGTATGCCCCGATTGCGCCGCGCCGCATATTCCGCGGCGCACAGGCGGAGGATTTTCCCCGCCCCATGTCCGCAGGAACATTTGCCTGAAATCGCAGGCGATCCCGCCCGTAAGGCGGAGGGCGCTGTCTTTCCAGTGCCCGAAGCGGAGCTTTTCTCCCACATATTCGTCGGCAAGGTTGATGCCGCCGACATAGACGGTGCGCCCGTCGATCACGGCAAGTTTGCGGTGGTCGCGCCGCGCCGCCGAGGCGCGCGGCGCGAGGGCGCGGAAGGGCTTTGCGCAGATGCCCGCGCCCCGCATTTCGCGCACGAAACGGGCGGGGAGCGTGAGCGCGCAGCCGAACGCGTCGAAGAGCAGGTTCACGCGCACGCCGCATGCAGCCCGTTCGCGCAGGATGCGGAGGATCTCGCCCCACAGGACGCCCTCCGCCACGATGTAATATTCGAGGAAGATCTCATGTTCTGCCGCGGCGAGGTCGGCAAGAAAGGGCGCGCGCCACGCTTCCCCCGTCGGGTAATAGTCCGCGCTCTCCGCCGCGGAGAGCCGCGCGCCCGCAACTTCGGCAAGGCGCGCCGCGCCGTCGCTGCCCCGCGCCCGCGGCGGGGGCGCGCCGTCTCCCCGCAGGGGACGGAAGAAAAAACAGATCGCCGCGCCTGCAAGGGGCAGGGCGATCGCAAGCGTCATCCGCGCGAGTTTGCTCTCGGGCAGCGCGTCCTGCGCGCATACGCGGACGGCGGCGGCAAGCGCCAGCGTCCGTTCGGCAAGGAGAATGGGCGGCAGCAGGCGGGGCGCCGTAAAAAAGAGGAGAACCGCGCCGCCCAAAAGGGCGAGCGCGAGGATCCCCAGGAACAGGAGCCGTGCGCCTGCAAATTTTCGGAACAATCGCATTATGTAGCTCAGATGAGCGTTACGACGTTGATCTCCTTGAAGTCGCGGTCAGGCGAGCGGAAGTAATCGGCGAGGAACTTTTCGGTATCGTCCGAACGGACGGTGCGGAAGGAGAACGAGGAAACGTCCACCGCGCCGCGCACGATGAGGTTGATCGCCGCCTCCAGATTCTCCGATCTGCCCGAAACGCAGAAAACGGAGAGTTCCTTGCGGAAGGGCTGGGAAAAATTCACGTCGAAATCGTCGCGCGAGCCGCACAGCACCACGTTCGCGCCGTTCGCGCACACGGAGAAGGGGATGGCGGGCGCGTTGCGCTGCGCGCTCGTCATGTATACGGCGCCGCTCACGAGCCTGCCTCCCGTCAGGGACGCGATGCCTTCGAGCAGATGCTCGTCCGTCGTCATCGTATAGTATATCCCGCAGGATCGCGCAAATTCCAGCCGCGCGGCGTCCTCGTCGATGAGGATGGGCGCCGCCTGCTGATAGATGAGGAGCTGGCACAGAAGGATCCCCAGGATGTTCGCGCCCACGACGGCGACGTGCTGACCCTTCTTCACGCCCAGTTTGTCCGCCGCCGCTTTCGCAAGGGCGATGTGGTGCAGAAGGAGCGCGTTTTCATCGCTCACCGATTCGGGCAGGGGCGTGAAGTCGCGTGGGGAAAGATAGATGAGATCGCGCATATATCCGTCTGCGGTGCGGCCGCAGATGAGTTCGTCGCTCTCGGAAAAATCTTTTTTCGCGGTGCCCGTATCGGGCGCCGGAACAACGGCGTGCAGCAGAACGCGGGTGCCCTTCGGAAGGTAGTTCGCCGCGCTGCCCTCCGCCACCATGCCGACGGCGTAACGCCCCGGGATGAGCGGGTATCTGCATTTTGCCGCACCGGAAAAGAGGGCGGCGTCCGTCCCGTTCAGGAAGAGCTTCGTCACGCGGATGCGGACTTTGTCCTCCTCGGGCGCGGGGGCTTCCGCCTCGGTGCGCGTAAGTTTATTGGCGGCGGTGATTTTCCACACGTTCATGCGGGTCCTCCCGACAGGCAATTTCTGCGGAAACCGCCCGTCTTATACTGTGGGAAAAGAGAAAACTTCTCCCATACTACACCCGTATTATACCCCAGTCGTCCGCTTTTTGCAAGCATTTCGCGCATGATTTGCGCGCCGTCCGGCAAACGCAAAAAAATTGCGGGGCGGGATAAGTTTTTCAGTTTGCCTTCCAAAATCAGTTGACGAACGACGCCAAAACGGGTATAATAGCAAGGAATTTCCTAAGAAAACAAGCGAGGTGAGAAAGTCATGAAGCCCGAGATCCATCCCAACTACCACGAGGTGACGGTCGTCTGCGCTTGCGGCGAGACGTTCAAGACGGGTACCACGAAAGACGTGGACGTCATGAAAGTGGATATCTGCAGCAAGTGTCACCCCTTCTTCACGGGTCGTCAGAAGCTCGTCGATACCGGCGGCCGCGTTGACAAGTTCAAGAAGAGATACGGCATCTGACCGCATCGCAGCCTCACGCACGCGGGAGGCTGTTTTGCTATTACGCGCGCGTGCGGGCATGCGCCCTCCGCGCAGCTAATCAAAAAAATACTGAGCGCGGCGGTGCCTTCCCGGCGCCGCAAATGATTGGTTGATTGCGATGAGAAAGAAGAAACAGCGCACATATATCGGCGGACAAGCCGTCATACAGGGCGTCATGATGCGCGGAAAGAGCGGCATGGCGACCGTCGTGCGTGACGACAACGGTGAATTGCAGATGGAGGCGAAGCGCATCAGAAAGCCCGCCAAAGAGCGGAAGTGGCTTCGTTTTCCCTTCGTGCGGGGGGTGGTGAGCTTTGTCTCCTCCCTCGTGCTCGGCATGCGCTCCCTTCTGCGCAGTTCCGAGGTCGCCGTCGCGGAGGACGAGGAACCCTCCAAGCTCACAAAATGGATGGCGGAACACTGGAAGATCTCCGTGGGGGAGATCGTCACCACCGTTTCCACGGTGCTCGGCGTCGTCATCGCCGTGGCGCTCTTTCTCTTCCTGCCCAACTATTTCACCGCGCTCATCTCCGAGGCGGTGCCCGCCGTGCATACGGGCAGCATCTGGTTCTACCTCATCGAGGGCGCCTTCCGCTTCGTCATTTTCCTCGGCTATATCCTGTTCACGCTCATATTCCGTTCGATGCGCGAAACGTACGAATATCACGGCGCGGAACATAAAACGATCAACTGCTACGAATACGGCGACGAACTCACGCCCGAGAACGTGAAAAAAGCCTCCCGCCTGCACGACAGATGCGGCACCACGTTCATCTTCATCGTGCTCGTCATCTCCATTTTCGTGTTCGCGCTCGTCGGCTGGGCGCTCTCTCTCACGGGGCTTACGGGGATCCGCGCCGTCGATTTTCTCATCAATTTCATCGTAAAACTTGCGATGCTCCCCGTCGTGGCGGGCATCTCTTACGAGATTTTGAAGCTCCTCTCGCTCACCGACTCCGTGCTCGTGCTGCCCCTCAAGGCGCCCGGGTATCTCCTGCAGATGCTCACCACGCGCGAGCCGGACGAAAGGCAGATCGAATGCGCCATCCTCGCTTTCAGAAAGGCAAAGGAGATGGACGAAGACCCCGATTCTCCCGAGAAGACGTTTGCCACCGAGTGCAAGCTTTCCGGGCTCCTCGCCATGATGAAGGAGGGGTTTGCCGAAAAGGAGATCGACGGATCGGACGCGGAATGGATCGTCAGCCTCAATCTGAAGATCCCGCGCGATAAACTCTCCGAGGAGCGCATCGTCACGCGCAGGGAGTGCGAGGGCATCCTCAGGATCTACGAGGAACGCCTCACGGGCAGGCCGCTGTGGTACATCTACGGCGATACCGATTTCTACGGCTATACCATCCGCGTGGATGAGCGCGTGCTCATCCCCCGTCCCGAAACGGAACTTCTCGTGCGGCAGGCGGTCGCCTCCCTCAAAGAGGGGGACAGCGTGCTCGATCTGTGCACGGGCAGCGGCGCCGTCGCCATCGCCATTGCGTGCGAGGCGGCGAAAGATAAGCAGGTCACCGTGCTCGGCACCGATATTTCGGAGGGCGCGCTCGAGCTCGCGCGCGAGAACGCCCGCCTCAACAAAGCCAACGTCACCTTCCAGCAGGCCGATCTGTTTACCGGCGTGCGCGGCAGGTTCAACCTCATCACCGCCAATCCGCCCTATGTGCGGAGCGCCGAGATCGCCACGCTCTCCAGGGATGTCCGCGATTTCGAGCCGCATCTCGCGCTCGACGGCGGCGTCGACGGGCTCAACTTCTACCGCCGCATCGCCGAAAAGATCGGGCGCTACATCGTCCGCGGCGGCATGTGCATCCTCGAGTGCGGCGAGGATCAGGCGCAGGAGATCATCCGTATTTTCCGCACCGTCGCCCGCTGCGATTTCGCCATGGTCGTGCGCGATTTCGCCGGCGTGGAACGCATCGTCAAGATCGGGTTTTAACCATGTTTGCAAAATTACAGTCTGTCGCGGCGCGCTACGACGAGCTGGGAGCCCTGCTCTCCTCGCCCGATACGCTCGCCGATATGGAGCGCTGGACGCGCCTTTCGCGGGAGCGGGCGGAGCTCGAACCCGTGGCGCTCGGCTATAAGGCGTACGAGCAGAAACGCGCCGAAATGGAGGCTGCCGCCGCCGAGGCGCAAAAGGAAACGGGCGAGATGAAGGAACTCCTCGAGGAGGAAGTTTTCTCCCTGAAAAACCGGCTCGCCGAGATGGAAAAACAGCTCAAGATCCTGCTTTTGCCCAAGGATAAGAACGACGAACGCGGCTGCACGCTCGAGATCCGTGCGGGCGCGGGCGGGGAAGAGGCAGCGCTGTTTGCGTACGATCTGTACCGCATGTACATGGCGTACTGCGAACGCCGCCGTTTCCGCTGGGAGGTCGTCGACCTCAACGAGACGGAACTGGGCGGCATGAAGGAAGCCATCGTCAACATCGAGGGGCGCGGGGCGTACGCCCGTCTCAAATACGAGAGCGGCGTTCACCGCGTGCAGCGCGTGCCCGAAACGGAGTCGCAGGGGCGCATCCACACGTCCACCGTCACGGTCGCGGTGCTGCCCGAGGCGGAGGAAGTGGAAGTGCAGCTCGACGAAAAGGATATCCGCGTCGATCTGTTCCGTTCCAGCGGCGCGGGCGGGCAGAAGGTCAACAAAACGGAGACCGCCATCCGCCTGACGCATTTCCCCACAGGCATCGTCGTCACCTGCCAGGATGAGCGCAGCCAGCTCAAAAACAAAGAAAAGGCGTACCGCGTGCTCAAAAACAGGCTGTACGATTACTATAACGGAGCCGCCGCCTCCAAAGAAGCGGCGGATCGCAGGAGCCTTGTGGGCACGGGGGACAGGAGCGAACGCATCCGCACCTACAATTTCCCTCAGAGCCGCATCACCGATCACCGCATCGGGCTGAGCCTTCACGCGATGGAATCCTTCCTCGCGGGCGATCTCGACGAGATGATCGACGCGCTTGCCCGTGCGGATACGGAGCGCAGGCTCGCCTCCGTATCGGAAGAGGCATGAGCGGCACAGAACATCACAAACAATTTTACGATCAGAGGTAAATATTATGAAAGAACGGCTTGCAAAGAGGATCCAGACCATTTCTCCCTCGCAGACGCTTGCGATCAGCGCCAAGGCGAAAGCGATGAAGGCTGCCGGAGAAAACGTGATCAACTTCGGCGTCGGCGAACCCGATTTCCCCACGCCCGCGCACATCGTGGGAGCGGGCATCGAGGCGCTCGAAAAGGGCAAGACGAAGTATACGCCTTCGTCGGGGCTGCCCGAGCTGCGCCGCGCCATCTGCGAGAAGTTCGAGCGCGACAACGGGCTTGAATACGAGCCCTCTCAGATCATCGTCTCCAACGGCGCAAAGCATTCCATTTTCAACGCCTGCTACGCGCTCATCGACGAAGGGGACGAGGTCATCATCCCCGCGCCTTACTGGCTCACCTATCCCGAGGTCGTCAAGACGCTGGGCGGCGTGCCCGTCTATGTGGAAGCAAGCAAGAAGAACGGGCTCAAGATCACGCCCGAACAGCTCGAGGCGGCGATCACGCCCAAAACAAAGCTGCTCATCTTCAATTCTCCCTGCAATCCCACGGGCGCCGTGTATTCGGAGGCGGAGGTGCGCGCACTTGCAGCCGTCTGCGAAAAGCACAACATCTTCGTCATTTCCGACGAGATCTATGAAAAACTCGTCTACGACGGCGCGAAACCGTTCTCCTTCGCGAAAGTCTCCGAAAAGATGAAGGATCTCACGGTCACCGTCAACGGCGTCTCCAAAACGTACGCCATGACGGGCTGGCGCATCGGTTATCTCGCCGCGCCCAAGGACGTCGCCAAGGCGATCGACTCCTTCCAGAGCCACGCCACCTCCAACGCCTGCTCCATCGCGCAGTACGCCACCATCAAGGCGCTCAACTCTCCCGAGGCAGCCGTCGAGGAGATGGTCGCCCGCTTTGCGAGCCGCCGCGCAGCCATGATCGCGCGCATCGCCGAGATGAAAGAGGTTTACTGCGTCGTGCCCGAAGGCGCGTTCTACGCCATGCTCGTCGTCGAGAACGTGTTCGGCAAGAAGTTCGGCGACCGCGTCATTTCCAACGCGGCGGACTTTGCCGAGGTGCTCCTCGACGCCGCGAAGGTCGCCGTCGTTTCGGGAACGCCCTTCGGCGCGCCCGACTGCGTCCGTCTTTCCTATTCGCTCTCGATGGAGGATATGCTCGAAGGGCTCAACCGTATCGACGCCTTCGTGCAGAGCCTCGAATAAATTTTTCGGGGAATTTTGCCAAACCCCCTTGAAATATACGCAAAAACTTGGTAAAATAAAGATAATAAAACATCGCCTTCGGGCGACGAGGAGGATCAAATGGTTAAAGTCATCTGCGGTCCGAAGGGCAGCGGCAAGACGAAGCGCATCATCGACGCGGCAAACGAGGCGGTCGCCACCGCAAAGGGAACCCTGACTTTTATTACGGATACCAAACGGTATATGTACGATCTGCGCCGCGAGATCCGCTTTGTGGATACGAGCGACTATTCCATCGCGGGCGAGGACGCGCTCTGCGGTTTCATCAAGGGCGTCATTGCCGGCGGGTACGATAACGAGTACGTCTTTGTAGACGGCATCGCGCGCATCGCGGGCAAGGCGATCAAAGATATGGCGCAGTTCTTCTACATGATGGAGAAGGTCGCCGAAATGCGCGATCTCAAGCTCTACATCACCTGCAGCTGCGCGGAAGAGGAGCTTCCCGATTTCGCAAAGAAGTATCTCTGATCCGAACAAACTCAATGGCTGCCGTCCCTTGTTCAAGGGACGGTTTGCCCGTCATAAAAGGGGAGCGCTCTCCCCGCAGAAAACAGGCGGCTGTGCCGTAAAAGAGGAAATATATGGTTTTTGTCAGCACGAGAGGCGAAGAAAAAGTCACGGGCGCTCAGGCGATCGTGCAGGGGATCGCAAAGGACGGCGGTCTGTTCGTTCCCGAAAAATTCCCGCAGGTCACGCGCGAAGAAATGGAGTCCATGCTCGGCATGGATTATCCCGAGCGCGCGGCGTTCATCCTGCATAAATATCTCGATGAATACGATAAAGACGAGCTTCTCTCCGCGCTGAAAAAGGCGTATTCGCAGTTCGAGGGCGGCGACGCCGCGCCCCTCGTCCGCGTGGAGAACGGCATGTACATGCTCGAGCTCTTCCACGGCCCCACGTGCGCCTTCAAAGATATGGCGCTCACCGTGCTGCCCTATCTTCTCAGAAAGGGGTGCGATATCTGCGGCATTAAGGAAGATATCCTCATCCTCGTCGCCACCAGCGGCGATACGGGCAAGGCGGCGCTCGAGGGGTTCAAGGACGCAAAGGGCATCAAGATCATGGTGTTCTATCCCGACGACGGCGTCTCCAAGATGCAGAAGCTCCAGATGTGCACGCAGGAAGGCGAGAACGTCAACGTCGTCGCCGTCCGGAGCAATTTCGACGACTGCCAGACGGGCGTGAAGAAGATCTTCGCCTCCGCAGACTGCAAAGCGAAGCTCAAAGAGAAGAACTTCCTGCTCTCTTCGGCGAACTCCATCAACTTCGGCCGTCTCGCGCCGCAGATCTGCTACTACTTCTCGGCATACTGCGATCTCGTCACTTCCGATCAGATCAGGATGGGGGATAAGGTCAACTTCACCGTGCCTACGGGGAATTTCGGCAATATCCTCGCGGGGTATTATGCAAAGCGCATGGGGCTGCCCGTCGGCACGCTCGTGTGCGCCTCCAACAAGAACAACGTGCTCACCGATTTCTGGGCGAAGGGCATGTACGACAGCAAGCGCCCCTTCTATAAAACGATGTCTCCCTCCATGGATATCCTCGTCTCGTCCAACCTCGAGCGGCTCATCTTCGAGCTCTCCGGAAGGGACGCGGCGCTCACGAAGGAGCGCATGCAGCAGCTCTCGGCAACGGGCAGGTATTCCATCCGCGCGGAAGAGCTCAAGGCGTATAAGTCGGAATTCTATGCGGGCTGCACCAACGAGAGCGACACGGTGGACTGCATGTACGAGTTCTTCGAGGAGTACGGGTATCCCATGGATACGCACACGGGCGTTGCGATGAGCGTTGCGCAGCGGTACGAGGAGATGGTCGAAAAGGATCCGAAGGCAGAAAAACTGCCCATGGTCGTCGTCTCCACGGCAAGCCCGTACAAGTTCCCGCAGGACGTTCTGTACGCGCTCACGGGCAACGACGTGAAGGACAGCTTCAAGGGCATCAAGCGCATCAATCTGCTCACCGCCATGAAGGTGCCCGAACCGCTCAAAGCCATCCGCTACAAACCCGTCCGCTTCAAACAGGTCACCTCTCCCGAAAAGATGTTCGACGAGGTCTTAAAATTCATATAAGCAGAACCCGCGCCGGTGGCGCGGGTTTTTTGTATAAAGAAAACCCCCGGATAGTCCGGGGGTTCAGGAATAGGCTTATGCCGATGAGCAAGAATAAAGGCTTCCCCTTGGGGGTGAGCGGCGCATAATGTGCACCGCCACGGTGTGGCGTGCGCGCGCCGTGAACTGAGAAATTGCCATATCAAGGGCAATTTCGTGCCCGCAGGCGGCGCTTTTCCTTAGCGCCGCCAAGACATCTGGCACCGAAGGTGACTGATGAGGGGGTTTGTGTAAAAGTATCCATAATGGCGGGAATTGTGAAAGACCCCTCATCCGACAGTCTCACGCATTCGCCTGTCACCTTCCCCCGAGGGGGAAGGCAGGAAGATGACCCGTTTACGGGTAGCAAGTAACAGACGCGCTGACTGGCAGGTCGTTCTATGTGCGCGTGGCGCACGAGCTAGTAGTCAAGGGCTATGCCCGAAAATGAAGAACCACCAGCTAAGCTGGTGGGTTACTTTTTTCGTTCGGGAGAGCGCTGCGGGAACTGCGCGCCGCGGATCCTGCCTTTTCCGTAATTTTTTTATAAAATCAAAAAAAATATGCAAAAAACGCTTGCTCGTTACGCCGCGTCATCAATTATAATGGATCCCGAGGTGAAAGATCATGGAACATTCCGAAGTGCCGCATAAATACATGACGGTCGGCGAAGTCGCCAAAAAGATGGGCGTGAGCGTCCGCACGCTGCAATATTACGACCGCGAAGGGATCCTTTGTCCGTCCGCCGTGAGCGAAGGCGGCAGGCGGCTCTACAGCGATAAAGACGTTGTCAGGCTGCATCAGGTGCTCTCGCTGAAGTCGCTCGGGTTTTCTCTCGGGGAGATCAGAACCAAGCTCGTCGCCGTCGATACGCCCGGGGAAGCCGCCGCCATGCTGGAGGAGCAGGGCAGAGCGTTGCAGGCGCAGATCGATGTTCTCTCTCGCGCGCTGGAGGATATCCGCGCGCTGCGCGAGGAGGTCTTGCAAATGCAGTCGGTCGATTTCGGAAAGTATGCGGATATCATTGTCAATCTGCAGATGAAGAACGAAAATTACCGGCTGATCAAGTACTTTGACGACGGCATGCTCGATTATCTGCGCAGACGGTTCGACCGGGAGAGCGGCTCCGCCTTCATCGGTCGATTTGAAGCGCTGCGCGAAAGAGCCGTCCGCTACAGCGGCGCCGGCATTGCGCCCGGGAGCGCGGAGGGGCAGGCGTTCGCCGAAGAGTTCTGGCAGCTCATCGTGGAATTTACGGGCGGCGATATGCGCATGCTGCCGCAGGTCATGAAGATGGGCGAGGTCGCGTCGGCGGACGCGGAGTGGAAGCGCAAGACGGATATCCTCAACGGCTTTCTCTCTCCCGCGCTCGAAATATATTTCGCAAAGGCGGGGATCTCTCCCTTCGAGGTGAAGAATGACTGACGCCCTTCGTGTGAGGAATCTTACGAAATGCTATGGGGAACGCACGGTATTGAAAGGCGTCGATCTCACGGTGCGCCGCGGCGAAATATACGCCCTGCTCGGCGCGAACGGCGCAGGCAAGACGACGGCGCTGGAGTGCATCGAGGGGCTGCGCCCCCGCGACGGCGGCGAGATCGCGGTGAACGGCAGGGTCGGGATCCAGCTCCAATCGGCGTCTTTGCAGGCGTATATCAGACCGACGGAGGCGCTCGGGCTGGTCGCAAAGTGGAAGGGGCGGGCGCCTGACCGCGCAATCACGGAGGCGCTCGGGATATACGGGTTTGCCAAAAAGAAGTATGCCGATCTCTCCGTGGGGCAGAAGCGCAGGCTGCACCTTGCGCTCGCGCTCGTTGGCGATCCCGAGATCCTCTTCCTCGACGAACCGACCGCCGGGCTCGACGTGGAGGGACGCCGTTCCCTGCACGCGCTCATAAAAGACCTCAGAGCGCAGGGCAAAACGATGGTGCTCGCCAGCCACGACATGGCGGAAGTGGAGGAGCTGTGCGACCGCATCGCCATCCTCAAAGACGGCGCGATCGTCTTTGAAGGGACGATCGGCGAGCTCACCGCCGCGGTGGGCAGAAGGTACACGGTGTACATCACCACGGCGGCGGGGCGGTTCAGGTTCGATACGGAGGATCTCGCCGCCACGGTATCGGAAAAACTCGCGGAATACCGGCGCGCGGGCACGGAGATCCTCGATATCCGTACCGACAGAGGCACGCTTGAGGAACATTTTATGAGCATCGCAAAGGGGGCGGAGCAATGAAGGCGTTTTTATACGGTCTGGGGCTGCAGTTCAGGCTGGATATCCGCAGCAAAACGATGCTCGTCACCTGCTATCTGGTGCCGCTCCTGTTCTTCTTTTTCATGAGCGGGATCTTCGTCTCGGTCGATCCCGCCGCAGGGGAAACGCTCATCTCTTCCATGTCGGTGTTCGTCGTCACGATGAGCGCGCTCATCGGTTTGCCGCCTTCGCTCGGAGAAGTGTACGGCGGAGAAGTCAAAAAGGTGTACAAGGCGAACGGCGTGCCGCTCTCTCTGGGCGTGGTCACGCAGTTCATCTCCTGTTTTCTGCACACGTTTATCGTCTGCCTCATCATTTTTGCCGTTGCGCCGCTCGCATTCGGGGCGAAACTGCCGCAAAATCTTCCCCTGTGGTTCTGTTCGCTCGCGGCGCTTCTGTGCGTTACGCTTGCGGCGGGGTGCCTGCTGGGACTGCTCATACGTTCGCAGGCGAAACAGACGATGGCGGCGATGCTCCTGTTCCTGCCGTCCGTCATACTCTCGGGCATCATGTTCCCCGCCTCCATGCTGCCCGCGTTTTTGCGGTACGCTGCCTTCGCGTTCCCCGCGACGATCGGCTTCGGGGCAATGACGGCGTCTGCCGTATGGCAGCTTCCCGTCCTGGCGGGGGAGTTCGCGGCGCTCGCGTTTGCGATCGCCCTTGTGCTGAGGCGCATGTACCGTTGACGGAACGCATTGCGTCCCGTTTTATATCCCGTATCGCTTTTTGCAAAGATTTTGCGGCGGTGCGGGGTATTTTTTGTCGATTGTGAAAAATATATCATCGGCGCGCAGGACAATTTTTCACAAAGTTCCCATACTACCCATTGCAATTTGAGCGCAGGTGTGGTATAATTTTTCCGAAACCAATTATCATCGAGAGCAATATGGAAGAAAAACGCGAAGAAAAAGTTTTATACTCGGCGGTTCAGCCGAGCGGGAATCTTACCATCGGAAACTACATCGGCGCCATCCGCAACTGGGTGAACATGCAGCACGAGTTTACCTGCTTTTACGCGATCGCCGATATGCACGCCATCACGGTGCGCCAGGAGCCCGCGCTCCTGCGCCGCCGCACGCTCGAGCTCGCCGCGCTGTATATCGCGTGCGGCATCGATCCCGAAAAATGCACGCTCTACGTGCAGTCCAATGTTCCCGCGCACGCGGAACTTGCCTGGGTGCTCAACACGGTCACCTATGTGGGAGAGATGGAGCGCATGACGCAGTTCAAGGATAAGGCTGCCCGCCATGCCGAGAACGTGAACATGGGGCTCATGGATTATCCCGTGCTCATGGCGGCGGATATCCTTCTGTATCAGGCGCACCTCGTGCCCGTGGGCGTCGATCAGCGCCAGCATCTCGAGATTACGCGCGATATCGCCATCCGTTTCAACAACCGCTACGGCGAAACGTTCCGCGTGCCCGAGGCTTATATCGTCAAAGAGGGCGCGAAGATCACCTCGTTGCAGGATCCGCTCCGCAAGATGAGCAAATCCGACGAAAATCCCAACGCCTCCGTCTATCTTGCCGACGATAAGGATACGATCATGCGCAAATTCAAGCGCGCCGTAACGGACAGCGACAACCGCATCGCCGCCTCCGAGGATAAGCCCGGGGTCACGAACCTTCTCAATATCTATGCCTCTTTCAAAGGCTGCACCGTCGCCGAGGCGGAAAAGGCGTTCGAGGGGAAGGGTTACGGCGATTTCAAGCTCGCCGTCGGCGAGACGGTCGCCGACGCGCTCGCACCCGTCCAGGCGGAGCAGAAACGCCTGCTCGCCGATAAGGGCTATCTTGCGGATATCCTCAGGCGGGGCGCGGAGAGCGCCGCCTATACCGCCCGCAAAACGCTCGCAAAAGTGTTCCGCAAAGTCGGTTTTTACAGGGGAGAGTGAGCGGTGTTCGGATACGTTCGCTACGATCTGCCCAATTTATATATCAAGGATTTCATGCTCTATAAGGCGCTCTACTGCGGACTGTGCAAGGGCATCGGCGTCTCGTGCGGACAGCGCGCGCGGATGGGGCTCACTTACGACGTCACCTTTCTTTCGGCGCTCCTGCATAATATGACGGGAACGGACATCAGGATCGAACAGCAGAACTGTTTCGAGCATGCCATCCGCAAGCGTCCCATTGCCGCCGTGGACGATCTCACCGCAGAACTCGGGGCGCTCAACACGGCGCTCGCCTACCAGAAGGTGGCGGACGACATTGCGGACGGCGCGGGCGGCAGGATCAAGCGCGCGTGGTTCAGAAAGGGCTACAAGCGCGCCCAAAAGCGCTATCCCGAGATGGTCGCGCTCGTCGAGGAGTACGTAAAGGGGCAGGCGGCCGTGGAGAAGGCGAAAACGCCTTCGCCGGACGGCGCGGCGGAACCGACCGCCGAACTCATGCGCAGGCTCTCCGTGCATTTCCTCGGGGAAAGATCGTCCTCCGCGAGCGAAGAAATGTTCTATGCCGTCGGCAAATGGGTGTACCTCATCGACGCGCTCGACGACTACGAGAAGGACGTAAAAAAGAAGCGTTATAACCCGTTTGCCGAGGCGTACGGCGCCAAGGAGCGCGCGGCGCTCATGCAGGAGAACGGGGAGGAGATCGCCTTTTTGTTCGATACGCTCTTTTACGCGATGCGCGAGGGGCTCGCGGGTGTTTCGTTCGCCTTCAACCGCGACCTCACCGACAACGTCATCCTGCGCGGCATCCCGCTCGAAACGCAGCGCGTGCTCCGCGGCGAACCGCGCAAAGAGATACAGGTCAGACTCAAATAAGGGGGCTTGTATGTCGAAGATGGAGGATGGTGTTTCCGAGATTTCTCAGAAGGATGTTTACGATACGGAGGATCCTTTCTTTGAAGTGCGCGCCTGCCTTGAAAAAGGGGATACACTGCGGGCGCAACAGCTTTTGGAGAGCTTTTCGGAGCGCGGCGCCGAGTGGCAGTACATGCAGGCAATAGTGTTCCGTGAAAAGAAGTGGTATACCGAAGCAAGGCGTTGTTTGAAACGGGCACTCAAAGAGAGCCCTGAAAATGAGACGTATCAAAAAGAGTACGACGAATTGCGCAAAAGGGAAAATCAAAAAAGTCCGAAACCAAAGCGGATATGGGCGGCGCTGCCGCGGATTGTTGTGTTGAATTATGCTGTGTGGGCACCTGCACTTTTGTTTGTGAGGGTTGCTTAGACGGTATATGAGGCAGGTTTGAAAACCAATATTGTAAGGAATAAATTATGAACAACGAAAATTACAGGCTCCTGGAAGTCAGCGAAAACGCAACCGACGAAGAGATCAGGGCGAGCTACGAGCGCCTCAAGGCAAAGTACAACGAGGAGAAGTGGCAGGACGGCGAAGCCGGCAACAACGCCGCGCGCATGCTCGGCAGGCTGGATACCGCGTATGCCGAGATCATGGAAGAGCGCAGGGAAAGCGCCCGCAATACGAGCGGCGCGTCCTCCTTCGAGGAAGTTTCCGCCGCCATCAAAAGCGGCGACCTTGCGCGCGCGCAGACCCTCCTCGACGACTTCAACGAGCGCAGCGCAGAGTGGCACTATCTGCAATCCATCGTCTTTTATAAAAAGAACTGGATGAACGAGAGCAAGAAACAGCTCGAGATCGCCATTCAGATGGACGGTGCCAACAGCAAGTACCGCGAGGCGTACGATAAACTCAAAGCGCGCGCCGACTACCGCCAGCAGTCGGGCGGCGCACCCAATACCAATCCCGATCCAAACATGGCGCAGGGCGGCGAGCAGATGGGGGGCAACTGGTGCGCAAACTGCGCCTCCATGTGCTATACCTTCCTGTGCGTGAACTGCCTCTTCAACCTGTGCTGTAACTGCCACTGAGTTTGGCGCGGAAGGGCGGTCTGCCTGAACTGACGAGGACGGGAAAATAGTATGAAGCGTCAATCACGTTCCTTTGAGATCGCGCTTTCAGCGATCGGCTGCGCGGTCGCAGTGTGCGCGCTCACGCTGGGCGCGTATGTGGATTTTCTGCTTGCGGCGGGATTCCTTGTCGCCGTATTCGCACTCATGGTGCCGCTCGCCAAAGATTTTGTCTGGGGATATGTGCTCGCGCTCATTGCCACCGTCATCCTCTCCTTTTTGTTTACAGGGTTCGTGGTGGGAGTGATGCGCCTGCTGCCCTTCGTCGTCTTTTTCGGCTGGCATCCCCTGCTCAACTATCTGCAAAAAAAATATATCAAAAAGAACTGGCTGCATGCCGTCGCATTTGCCGTCAAGGCGGTCTGGTTCGACCTTGCCATGTGGCTGGCATGGGTGGTGCTTGTGCCGATTTTCGGGCTGGAAGAGCAGACATGGTACCCGTATATTGCGGATAATCTGTATCTCATCCTCTTCCTGGGCGGCACGGCGTTCTTCGCATTTTATGATATTGCGATCTTTTTCTGCCAGCGTTCGGTGAACATGGCGGTGTACAGGATCAGAAAATAATTCCGCCGGGGGGATCGCGGCATACCATGTCCGCGTTTAAGTGCGGAATAATTATTTTTGGGGGCAGAAAAACGTGGAAAAGAACGAAAAAATCGTCGTCACCTGCGAGGCGCTCGGCACGCAGGGCGAGGGCATCGTGCGCCACGGCGGCACGACGCTCTTCGTGCCCTGTCTCCTGCCGGGAGAGCGCGCCGAAGTCAAGGTGCTCAAAGTCAAGGGCAGCGTCGCATACGCCAAGATCGAGGAGATCCTCACGCCCGCGGAGGAGCGCGTGAGACCCAAGTGCGCCGTCTTTTCGCGCTGCGGCGGCTGTCAGCTCCAGCACATCAAATACCGTGCGCAGCTCAGGCTCAAAACGGGCATCGTCAAAGAGGCACTCCGCAAGATCGGCGGCATCGACGTACCCGTCGCGCCCTGCGAGCGCAGCGAAAAGGAGTACGCCTACCGCAATAAACTGCAGCTCCCCATCGGGCGGCGGGGGGATGAGAACGTCATCGGGTTCTATGCCGAGCGCTCGCACCGCATCGTCCCCGTAACGGCGTGTCCCATCCATCCCGACTGGTCGGAAAAGCTCATTGCGGCGCTCGGCCGTTTCATGGAAAAGTGCGGGCTGGACGGTTACGACGAAGAGACGGGCGCCGGGCAGCTCCGCCACATCGTGGTGCGCGAACTGCGCGGAAAGTATATCGTCACGCTCGTCACGACGGTGCGGGAGATCAAGGGCATCGATTACTTTCTGTTTTTGCTCGACGATATCTTTCCCGCATACAGTTTCTATCTCAATTTCAACGATAAAAAGACGAACGTCGTCTTCGGCGAGGAGTTTACGCTGCTCAAGGGCAAGGGCGTTTACGAGTGTACCGACGGCGGCATTTCCTACGAGGCGGGGCCGCAGACCTTTGTGCAGGTCAACGAAAACGTGCGCGGGAAGCTCTATGACCGCGCGCTCTCCTTTGCAGACGAAGGGGATACGGTGCTCGATTGTTATGCGGGCGGCGGTCTTTTAACGGCGAAGTTCGCAAAAAAATGCAGAATGGCATACGGCATCGAGATCGTTCCGGAGGCGCACGAATGCGCCGAGGCCGTCAAGGTGCGCAACGATCTTGCAGATAAAATGCAGAATCTGTGCGGCAAAGTGGAAGATCTTCTTCCCGCCGTGCTCGAAAAGGCGCCCGACGCCGTGGTCGTGCTCGATCCGCCCCGTGCCGGCGTCGCGCGGAGCGTTCTCAAACTGCTTTTGGAGGCAGACGTGAAAAAGATCGTCATGATCTCCTGCGATCCCGCAACGCTTGCGCGCGATCTGGGGATCCTCACGGGCAGCCTGGTCGAAACGGAAAAGGGAGAGCTTGTAAAAGCCTCCGCGCTCGGGCAGGAACCCGCCGGCAGATATGCCGTCAAAACGGTGGAACCGTTCGACATGTTCCCGCAGACAAAGCACGTTGAGACGTTGGTTCTCCTTTCCAAAAATTCGGACAGTCATATCAACGTGACTGTTGAGTTCG
>ERZ1090879.89-NODE-89-length-67670-cov-43.111721_pt1 | contig 67670 bp, 46 predicted proteins | sample MGYA00478472_ERZ1090879 | MGnify/ENA primary metagenome ERZ1090879 (study PRJEB33644, sample SAMEA5815723) | chicken gut metagenome | biome: Chicken; feature: Gastrointestinal Tract; material: Caecum | place: Ireland | collected 2019-01-01 | study: A study of the... | reverse complement strand
TCGTACACGTTGCGGCAACCTCTGCCTGCATTTCACCGAACTTATGCGCGGAAGGTCGATTGCGATCGTCAGATCGGTAATTTCCGTACCGTCCTCCGCAAAATGCTTCTTGCAGTGTTCACAGTCCTTGTGCGCCTTGACGCCCGTCGCCGTACACGTTGCGGCAACCTCTGCCTGCATTTCACCGAACTTATGCGCGGAAGGGTCGATCGCGATGACGATGTCCGCCTGCTCTACTTTTTGGTTGGCTGCCTCATCGGTGAAATAGCCCTCGCAGCGCTCGCAGTACCAATACTCAATATTGCCAACCGAGGAACAATTTGCTTCCTTGGCATTGAAATGTGTAAGTTTATGCTCCAACTTACTCAACGTTTTCTGTTCTTCGATCACATAGCCGCAGACGGAACATTTTTCCCCTGCCGTGACGCCGTCCTCCGTGCAGGTCGCAGGCTTTTCTTCGCCGATCGCCGCAACGGTATGCGGCTCGGATGCGGAAGTCGCATCGCAATTCCGGCATTTATGCCAATGTCCGTTTTCGTCGTTCCGGTATGCCGTATCCCAATCATGAGCTGTTTTTGCAATTTCAGGAATCGCGGAAAGTTCTTCCGTTCCGCCCTCGTCCGCAAAAATCTTGTCACAGTCCGGACAAGTCCAATATTCGGAATTGCCCGTCTGCGTACAGGTTGCAGAAACTGCCGCATGATGTTCCATGTTTTCATGCGCGCACCCGCTCTCACAGGCGGTCATGAATACCACACCGAACACGAAAAGCGCCATCAACATAAACATGGAAACAACAACTTTCAATCTGCCTGTTTTTCCTCTCATTTTTCCACCTCATTTTTCTGATTTATCTTCTGCTACGCAACAAGCCGTCCCGCCGCAGAAGTTTATCACCTTTTAACCAAGAACGGTAACTCCGCCGAAGAGGAGTTTCCCGTCCGCAAACGAGAATATTCCGCCCCAACCTGCAAAGCTGTCCGCATCGAGCGTCGCAAGCAGCGCCTCCGCAGAATCATAGACGGCAGTGTTCATGAGGACGGGCGTTCCATCGTAAAAACGGAATTCGTCCGTCCCGACGACAAGCGCGTTCTCGATCGTGTACGATCCGCCGTTAGCACTTCCGCCAGAATTGGAAAGATGGCCGCTGCCCTCTGCCGAAGTAACGAACACGATGTTCTTCATCGTGATGTTCCCGTACGTATTGTGGATCATCCCTTTCGCATTGGTGCTGATGAAGAGATTTTCAAACGTCGTACTCTGGCAGTCGGCATCCCCGAACACGGAGACCGTGTACTGCGGTGCGGGCGCCGTATCGGCATCCACTCCTTCTACATCAACATCAATGAGCGCAAGATTGCGTACGACGCCCCTGCCCATGCAGCGGAACAGCCCCTGATTGGTGAGTTTCAGGCCCGTAATGGAATGCCCGCGCCCGTCGAAGATCCCGACAAAGCCCTTGTTAGCATCCGAACTCCATGCCCCGATGAGTTTTTGCATTGCCGTATCGTTGTTTGCCGTGAAGCTCTGTCCCAGAATGAAGTATCCGTCGAGCGTATCGCCTGTGGTGCGGATACTCTCAAGATCGGCAAGCGATACGATGACCTTCGTCACGAACGAGCAGGCATAGGTGTAGTAATCGGTGCCGTCCGTGAGGGTGATCTCATAGTCGCCGTATGTCTTGGAGGCGCTCTCCAAAAGCGCCCTTTCGATGGTGACCTTCCCTTCCGAAAGGGTGAATCCTTCGCCCTTTTCCGCATAGGCGCCCGTTCCGACGGAGAGCCGCACGACATCGGAAATATCCTGAGGGAGCGTGAACGTGACGCTGTCCGCGCCAAGTTCGTAGTCAAAAAGCTGCTCATCGGTGCGGTCGAACATCTCCCCGTCCACGACGGTGAATTTCACCGTCTTTTCGGCAGTCGTTCCCCAGAGCCCCGTCGCAACGAAGGTCACTTCGGCGCTCTTTGTAAGCGTGAGAACGCCGTCCTCCAACAGCACGCCCTCGACGGGCGTCTTTAAGGAGATCGCCGCGTACTCGCTTGCCGTCACCGCCATTGCCTGCCCCGCGGGCAGCATATACTCCTCGCCGAGCGCAATTTCAGGGACCGCCTCCGTCAGGCTCTCGCAGGAGGCAAAGACGGGCGTACCGCCGACGACCTTCCAATATTCCGTATCATAACCGGACAAATCTTTCGTTGCAAGTTCCGCGCGCAGACGGGCAACGTCCGTCGAGGCGAAGATAGTCGGCTCCGCCGCCTGCGAATAATCGGTATAGCGGATCATTCCGCCCGCATAGCCGTAAACATTCTTGATGACGCAGGTTGCGCTGTAAATTGTGCCGACCACATTGCTATCTTCTGCCGAAAGAATTGCAAAGCTGTTGGTGAGCGCGCAGTCATCCGACATTTGCACAAGGTTCGACTTGGTCGCGGAGGTCACAAACACATTGTCCACCGTGCCGCGGCACTCCGTGGCAATGGCATAGCCCGTTCCCGTCACATCTACGAGCGCGAGATTTTTAACAACGCCCGTCGCGCCGATGCAGTTGAATAGCCCGTTCTGGTGAATGTTAAGACCATAGATGCCGTGACCTCTGCCGTCAAACGTTCCGATAAACCCGGCGTTACCGGTATTCGACCAAACGGTGAGCAACCTGAAATCGACGTCATTACCCGCCTGAATATCGTTTGCAAGGACAAAGTACCCGCCCATGGTATTTCCGGCTGTATAGACGATGGATTTCAGGTCGTCCATTGTCGAAAGCGCCTTGGTGATGATAAGCGTCGGGAACACATAGACCGCCCTGTCCGTCTCCACCCGCACTTCCTGCTCGCCGTAATAGGGAGTAAGTGCGGATGCGACTGCCGTGACCGCATTGCTCTGCGCCGACGCCGCCACCTCGTTTCCGCCGATCTTCATGCCGACGAACGTTTCACCCGATTCAAAGGGGATGTCGAATGTAAACGAATCTTGCGAGGAAAGGACAAGTTCGCGCCTTTCGTACGTCGCGACCGACGTCACAACATCAGCATTTACGGTTGCGGTATATGTTTCGCCATTGCGACTATACGTTGCCGTAATTGTCGTAGTCCCCGCAGATTTTGCTGAAATCGTTCCGTCTGACGATACGCCGGCTATGGCATCATCTTTCGCAGACCATGTAACTGTCGCATCGTTTTCCTTGATCCCTGATACATAAATCTCCGCAGTGATCTGCTGTGTTTTCTTATAGTCGTAAGAATCGATCTCCTTCGTATAAAGCTGTACGGCGTTGGAAGACAATACAATATTGACATCATCTTTTACAACGACGGGGATCGCTCTCTCCGCAAAATCATATCCGCGATAACTGACGCGCACGTCAATTTGCGTCTTCCCTGCCGAAATGGCGTTAACTTTTCCGTCCGATACTGTTGCAACGGACGGGTCGAGCGAAGTCAGCTCCGCCGTGAATCCCGTCACCTCCCTACCGCCAAAACGGACGACGGGTTCAATGGTGAGTTCGCCGCCTACAAGAAGTTCGAGTTCTTCTCGGTTAAACGAAAGCGTAGGCAACTCCGTCGTTTCCTCCACCGTCACCGAAACCGTTGCAGAAATTTCCCCGCAGGCAACCGTGATCTGTGTTCTTCCGAACCCATGCGGGACAATGCTTCCGTCGCTCTCCACCGTCGCAACCAATTCGTCCGAAGAACTCCATACAGGCGTTTCGCTGCACTGCACAAAAGACGGCGTTAGCGTAAGATTGTCATACATCGACATCGTATAGCTGTCTGAAGAGAAAGTAATAGACGGTTCATCCCCCTTCGCAACGACCGTAACAGTAATGTCATTAAAGACCGTGCTGTCAATAAAGGCGGTGACGACGGACTCCCCGACAGCATTCGCCGTGATGAGCCCCGTCTGATCGACAGACGCAACTGCGGGTGCCGAGGACTGCCAAAGCACCGTTCCTTCCGCATTCTTCACAACGGGCGTTATCTGCGCCGTTTGCCCCACTTCAAGTTCGAGCGTCTCGGCAGGAAGTTCGATACGGGGTGCGGTATCGGGCTCCTCGGAATTATCCGAACAGGCAGCAAACCCCAACGTGAAACAGAACGTGCATAAGACGATCAAAAACACCAAAAATTTCTTTTTCACTTGATTTTCCTCCGTCAAATGCCCCACTGCGACCACAATACAGTGATCAGTTCACCCTCGGAAAGACGCGTTATGTTCAGATCGGCGCAATCCTGTTTGAACTGCTGTTTAAGATCATAAAGCTCCTGCGTCGTATAGATCTGCGTGCCGTACAAATCGATAAGCAAATACCGAACAGACAAACTTTCGAGATTGATACGATCATACACTTTTTGATAAGCATCCGGATCGCTTGTTTTCAAAGGCTCAATATCTTCGTATGCCTGCTCAATAAGCGCCTCCCATTCGAGCAGCGTATTGAGTTTGAAGTACTCGCTCGTATTGATCCGCGTTCCAATCCATCCGCTTACGCCAAGACTTTCCGACATCCACAGATTATTGAGGCGCATTCCCGTGAACAATTCGTACATTGTATCGGACGCTGCCTTGAAATAGCGATCAAAGAAATTTTGCGTGAGCGCGGAAACGTCGGCATCGACATTCCACATGAGTTTGGAGGAAAGATATACTTTCAGCATCTGAAAGCCCGTAGAAGCCGCATTGTTGTACTGCGATTGATCGTACATCCATACCGCACCGTTATCGACTGCCGCACGGTAGTTGTCCTGCATAGAATCGAAATTATTGTAAAACAGGAAATAGTTGTAGAAATACGACTGATAGAACCAATAATACATGTTCTCGCCCGCTAAGGCGTGCCATTCCTGCATCTGTTTCAAGTAAGAGGAATTCTGCGGCTCGTTCTTTCCGTGGAAGAAATCGGAAGAAATGGGCGCATAGATGACGCCGAGCTTATCATGAAATTTTACATCTTCGTCAATAGGGACGATCGTTCCGTTCTCTTCCTTCACGGGCGCTTGCACTGTCGCCGTGTAGGCAAAGAACAGATAGCGGATGTTGTCGCGGTCGGGATAGGTTTCCTCCCGCCACGTTTCCACATAATCCACAACATCGTTCATAAAAATAATCATGCTTGCGGAGTCAGTCCCGTATTTTGTTTTAAGATCCGTGCAATCTGCACAGGTACACCACGTTCCCACATCCATGTGCGTAAACGCAATGGTATCCCCGTCAGGATTGTTGGAGATGACCGTCCTCATCTTGTCTCCAACGGTCTGCACCAGCTTTTCATACTTTGCTGTATCACCGTGCGCCGTCAGGCACAACCCCTGCAAATCGGTCGCGAACCATTCCGGATATTGCGTACCGTACACATTATAGGGGATATATTGCAGCGAATTATGCCATGTCGATACGCCTTCGGGTGCCATGAACTTTGCGGAAACCGTCTTATAACGCGTGGACACCAAACCGTTCTGATAGCCGATCTGGGTGGAACGATATTCAATATCCGGCTCGTCTGTATAGTCGAAATCCGGACAGGCTAAACTATCCGCCTCGGCGATGGCGATCTCATCGTCCATATAATACTCGTAACCAAGTACTTTGGAAAGAAGGTCGTAAACCGCAAAGATATCTCCTGTGGATGTGGCGCCCTGTAAAAACAGAGACTCACCGACTGTCCGCACAACAAATCCGTGCGAATTGAGCGTTTCCGGAACGGTGACGCCCGCCGCTTTGGACACAGCATTGTCCCCGATGGAAATATAATGCGCGCTCTCCGACCACGTGGCGCTGTCCGCCTCTAACATAGAGAAGCTGACGCCCGAAGCGAGGGAGATAAAATAATTGAGTTCGCTTGCCGCCGTATAGGTATTAGCCGCCGCATCCGCTGCAATCACAATGGCATAATCGCTCTGTCCGTTCTCAAACAGCATAGAATCGATTTTATCATACTCAGGTATTGAGACGGCTTTTTCGATCCAAGCAGGGGAATCTGTCAGTTCCGCACTGCCGATCTCTAACTTAGGTACATCTCCTTCCTCATTACCTGAATTGCCCGCACATCCGACGATACTCAGGCAAACAGATAACGATAAGACTGCCGCAATTGCTCCTATAAACTTTTTACGCATGAGACACCTCACCTCACCTGAATGGTATACACAAGTTTTGCCGTGTTGCCGGACTCGTCGAAAGCATAGTACACAACGGTATATTCCCCTACGAGATCATATGTCATCCCGTCGGCATATGCGCGGTATCTTCCGTCGGGAGCGAGAATGTATGCAAAGACGTCCCGCGCCCCGTCAATGAAATCGACGGCTCGCGCAAGGGGGATCTCCATTGCAGAACCCACCGCCGCCTCGGACGGCACTTCACCGTTCAAGATGATGACGGGCGGAATTGCGTCAACGACCTCCAGAACGTAACTGAATGTCTGCTCCGCCCTGCCGTTCCAATCGGTCGCCGTATACGCCACCCGATAGACGCCGTAATCATCCAATCTGAGTTGGTAGGATGTATCAACGGGGATCCCCTTCAACTCCGTTCCGTTGACGTCCCTGGCAATGCTCCCGTCGGGCGCATAAACCGTATAGGAAGCGGTAATATTCGGATCAAGCACGTCCGCCGCGATCGCCGTCGTGAGTTGGACTACGTCGCCGAGGGAATATCTCCCCGAAAGCTCGTTCACGAGGGAGATCTTCGGTTTCACGAGATCGGTCGTGATGCTGGTCATCCGCTGCCCGCCAAGTTCGCTCAAAATGATCGCAGCCTCCGCTCCGACTCCTTCAAACTCAAACGTCACATACACCTTTCCGCTCGAAAAACCGCTGAAATCCGCACCTGCAACGGTTTTGTCCACCGTGATACGAACTTCCGTCTCGTACGATGCCACGCACGTCTTGTTATCGAAACGAATACCAAAATCGTAATTGCTCCCGCCGAAGAAGGACGCTGCAATGGAATACTGCGCTCCGTCGTTCACCGAGAGGAAAGAGGCGCTTTGCGAGGACTTTGCATAACTTAATTTGATGCACTCGTCGGGATCGACGCTGTCGCGCAGATAGACATTGAGACGGGAGAAAGAATTTGCATCCGCGTCAACGTCGAACGTGAACGTCAGCCCGTCCGCAAGAAGGGGATTTGCAAAATCCGCCGTCGCCCCGTCGCGGCCGGCGCCGAGGATCATGCCATCGCTTGTCGGGGTGACCTGCACGCCGTCCGCAATGAAATACTTTGAAATATCCAGCGCATTGCCCGTTCCGACGGAACACACCTGAATCGTTGTCGGATCGCTCTGCACCGTCTTTCCGTTGACGGTCGCCTTATAATAGATCCTGACCGTATCAAGATGATTTGCGATCTCCGGCGTATACATATCATCCGGATGCTCCGCTATCCCGTTTGCATCCTCCGTAACGAGCGTCGCTTTGATACGCTGCGCCCCATTTCCCGATGTATAGTCATAGGCATATACGGGCTCAAACGTATATTGACTGTTCTCGATCAGATATGCAGGAAGAACAATTTCATCGATAAAGACCGGAGCATCATTCGCCGCAACCTGAACAGAGTATGTTTCTGTCGTTCTCTGTCCCACATAGTCGGTCGCCGTTACGGAAACAAGATACTCCCCTGCCTTTTCGGCGCGGAAGCCACCCTCGGTGAACGCAACGGGCTCCCCCTTGAAGGTGACCTGTGTCGTAACAGAAAGTTTCCCCGAACCGCCCTGTGCGGCAATGTCGGCAAAGGCAATATATTCGCCCGTTTTTGCCGCCGCGGGCGCGTTCGTTAAAGAGATGCTCACCGGCTGCGTTTGCTCCGTTGCATCGAGGAAAAGAAGTTTGACCGCCTCCTTGCCGGATGCGTCCGCCGCGCGGTATTCCACGACGTACCTGCCTGCAAAATCAGGCGTAAATTTCCCGTCCTCGACTTCCACTTCATATTTTTGCGACGTATAGTAGCGCGCCCAAACCCTGACGTCCACATCGCACGCGCCGCTCAAGTAGTCGGTCGCCGTGGCGGGGAAGAGCGCGTATTCCCTGCCGACCACACCGACAGGAAGGCTGTCTTGCGAATAATCCCCGAAATCGACCAGAATTTCAGGCTCTTCCGTATCGATCACGTTCTGTTCCGTCAGATCGATGCCGCCCGCCTGCAAAATGAGGAACTGCGCGGGTTTGGCGCCCTGATAGCGGCTTGCGCTGACTTCGATGTACACCTCTCCGTCCTCGAATCCGTCCCAAAGCGTTCCGAAGTATCTCGGATCGTCGAGGTCGATGACGAAACCTTTTGCCTGATTGGCGTAAACGCACTTGGTCTCATAATCGAGGTAGATCTTCAACGTATCCTGCGCGAGCGTCATATTGTTGTTGGGCGTTGCACGGAAAGAACCGCTGTACGGCGCGCCCCAGGTGTTCCCGACATGGATCGTCCCCTGCGACGACTCATAGCCGGACGCCGTCTGTGTATTTGCGCCTGCCAGGAAGTAAGTGCAGTTGTTGTAATCAGAGTGGTTTCCGATGATCTCCAGATATTGGCTCGGGTCGCTCTTGGAAATAAAGCGAACCGTAAGCGTGCTGAAATCCTCCGTTCCGACGACGGACGGAATGATCGCCGCCTCAAAAATCGGCTCGCGCGTCGTCGCCTCAGTGATGTCAAAATAGTCATGGATGGTGAGCGTCTGCCCCTCTTCGAGGCTGATATACTCTCCCGACATCGTTTCCGTAAGTTCCGTGCCCGACGCCCCCGCGCCCTGTCCGTACAGTATCATATTCTGCCGGTACTCCGCAACGCCTGTCCCGTCGCTGAGTTCAAACTTAGGCTGATAAACGGAGAATTTCTTCTCTGCGGAAAAAGTTCTTCCGTTTGCAGCAGCAGTATATTCAAGCGTATATTCCCCCGCCATATCAAGCGTTTCCGCTCCGGATACCGAACGCGCACTTCCGTCGGGACGATGCAGGATCGCCGTTGCAATATACTGATTCTCGCCCAACGTCATTGTGACACGGGGAATCGACAGACTTGCCCCCTTCTTGTAGCTTTCCTGTAACGTGATCTCGGAAAACACGGGCGTCCCTTCACTCGTTTGTGTATCCGACGCCGTTGCCTCATCCGCTACGGTCGCATAAGCACGGGACGAGGAGAACAGACCGAATCCCGTGTTCAGCAGAAGAACCGCCGATATGCACATCGCACCGATTTTATAACGTATTCTTTGTTTCATATACTTTCTCCTTGACCTATTCTTTTTCCCCGCCCAGCGTCAGATTACCCATCAGACGTTTACTGAAAATGGCAAACAGAATGAGAACAGGGATGAGCATGAGAATACAGCCGGTCACCTTCATAGGAAGGGTGAGCGCGTTTTCCGTGCTCTGATTATAATACCACAGCCCGTACGCCACCGTCGGATAGGACGGCATATACACGAGCGGCGTATAGTAATCGTTCCAAAACGCAATAAACTGGATCAGGAAAATGGTCCAGAACAGGTTTTTCACGAGCGGCAGCATGATGGAAAAGAAAATCCGCAAATGCCCCGCACCATCGATCTGCGCCGCCTCTTCGTACGATTTGGAAAACGTTTTGAACCTTGCAAAAAATACAAGGTAATAGATAGAGATAAAATGCCCCTTCATGATCCATATGCCGAAAAGCGTATCATACAGACCAAGCGACTGCGCCATCTGAATTTCGCTGGGAAGCGATCCGACGATAGGCAGTGCGATGGCAACAAGCACGAAAACGTTAATGATCCTGCTCAGCACATAATTGAAGCGCGAGGTAAGGTACGCGACGAGGCACTGCACAAATGTCGCCACCAGGGCGGATCCCACCGCATAGACGAGGGAGTAGCCGAACATATAGACGAGCGTGGGATAGACGGTGCCGCTCTCCGCCTGCACAGGGACATAGAAATGTACAAACGCATCGATATAGTTGGAAAATTTCCAATCGGACGGCCACGGAATGACCGTGGAATCCAGCCTGTTGCCGTCCATCAGCGACTGTCCGAGCCCCCAGAAGAGCGGGAGCAGCATGAACAATGTATAGATGATCAGCAAAACAAACAGAACGATCATCAAAGGTGATACGCTCTTTTTACCCTTCTTTGCAATTTCAGCATGCTCACTCATCCGAAGGCCCTACCTTTTCAAGTAGTTTTCTCAATCCCAGCGTGACGGGAATAATGACGATCGTAAGCAAAATACCGATGGTGGCAAGATCGGGATACTGTGCATTCGCCGCAGACACTGTACGTTTGTAGAGAAGGTATCCGACCGTCACATATTTTGCTTCCGCATATGCACCGTAGAAACTGTACAAATTAAGCTGGTTGGCAAATAAATTCGCAACGCTGACGATAAAGATCGTGACAAACGTAGGGAAAATCTGCGGAAATACGACATGCCAAAAGAGTTGCAGATTGTTTGCCCCGTCCAACTGCGCCGCCTCCACGATGGAATCGGAAACGGAGGACATGGCGCTGGACAAAAGCAGCACGTTCGTACCAAAACCCATGAGGATATTATACAGATAAATCATGAGCATGGTCGTATCGGGATTGGAAAGCAATCCTCTGATCTCTGCACCAAAATATCGCATCGCAAGTTCCGGAATAAAACTATCTACAAAATATGTAAACAGAATGACCATAACGATACTCGATATAATGGACGGCATGAAGAGCATGACGCGGAAGAAATTCTTTCCGATCCCTTTTTTGAAGAGATAATAGGAAAAGAAGAGTGCCAGCGTCATCCCAATCCCCGTACACACGATCCATGCGATAAACGTATTTTTGAACGCAAAGCGCCACTCTGCCGTGGGATCGGTGAAGATCTCCGTAAGCACATTACAGAAATTTTCAAACCCGACCCAATGATAGGTGCCCCCGTCGTACTCCTTGAACGCGAGCAGAATGGAGTTGATGTTTACACCGAAATAGAAGATTGCCACCTGCGCTAGCGGAAGCGCGATCATCAGCGAATAAAACAGCAGGCGTTTCCGTTCGCTTTTATTCTTAAAGAGATTTTTTACTCTTGTCCCCACCATCATTTTTCTCCCATCCGATCACGATACGAAGTATTTTTCGTAAGCGCTCTTCCAAGCCGACTCCGACCGCGAAACCGACAATCCGTTGAAATACTGCAATGCCGTGACACCGTCGTCATACATGGCTCTCGACGGATAGGTATAAGGTACGTTCCCCGCGCCCAAATGCACGGTCGTCTGATAGAAGGACGTAGGCTCGAACGACGAAGGCTGATCTGCATAGATAGGCGCACTGCTGTAAGGATACACGATATCTGCACGATTCTTCATGTCAAACACCGACTGCGCAAAATAAGAGAGACCTTCTACCCCTTTAATATCATAATTCAATGCCTTAGGAGCGCTTGTATACTGCGTGAATTCGCGCAGCGACTCATCGGTATAGAGAAACTGCAAAAAGTCGAGTGCGAGATCCTTTTCGACGCCCGTAACGTTGCCGCGGATGAACGCGCCCGACATGAGCGAGTCGGTAAGCGTAACTTTGTCTCCAACTTCCTTCTCCGTTGCCTTGGGATAGGGCATCAGAGCGAACCTTCTGTTCTCACGGCTGAACACCTCACCGTACTGTTTTTCGGCGACGTTGAAATAGTTCATGTCCGCGCATTCGTTTTCCCAGAAGGAGCCTTCGATGATCATGCCGATATCCTGTTCGGTGGAACTCGGGCGGGAGTTGATAAAGTTTTTCTGTGCGTCCGTATGGCTCAGCGTTCCCATCGATCCGGATGCGATATATTTGCTCTGCAAGAGCTGCTCGGCAAACGTCAGAGAATAGTATTTGCCCGCCTGCTTGGCAAGAAGATAGCCGTTGTTGGGCGAGATGTCAACGCCGGTCCCCTCTTCAGCGTCGTTCATGAACGTGATCTTCCCGTCCTGTCCGATCGATTCGACCAAATTGTATGCAGTGCCGTCAAACGTGAAATTGAGCATCGCGTCGTCAAGTCCCTCGTAATCCAGCGCGAGCGCCGCCAAAAAGTCGGTGAAATACGCCTGATTGCTGCCCGACCAGATAACGGGCTTGATCCCCTGCTCGACCATTCTGTCGCAGAGTTTGAAGAAATCCTCATATGTTGCGGGCAACCCATCATCATACGAGCCGCTCTGTCCGTCAGGCCCTGCGGAAGGTGAATCATCTTTCGACGTGATGAAGCCGTCATTCCCGTTGTTTTCATTGGCGGAAAAATAAAGCAGTTCATTCTCAAAAAGATCGACATCATAGACGATCCCGCGGAAGGACTGATAATGCGGGAGAACGTAACATTCGATGTTTTCGCCGCTACCGAGAACAAAATAATCCTGCTGCTCCTTTGTCATCTTGTCCTTAATGGACCTCGTTTCCCCGTATTCCGTAAGAGGATCTTTGATGATACTCGAAAGATCGAGCACCTTACCGCTGTCGGCGTAGTCGCTCGCATAGACATACTCCGTGAAGAAGATGGCGTCGCGGCTGCTTTCGATGTTTGCAAGCGTATCCTTCCCGCCCGTCTTACTGTTATCGATCCAGATTTGAACGCCCTTTTTCCCTTCCTCATAGACGTCATCCTTGTGGAGTTCTTCATAGCGCTTTGCGGCAGCTTTCAGCCACCGCTCACCGAATCCGCCGTTGAAATTGCTGACGAACAGCGTTGTTCTGTTATTGTCGATCGTGGTGGCAAGCCCGAATTCATCATCACCTCCGCCGCCCGGCCGTTCGGACGAAGGCGTACACCCGCCCAATGCGAACAGAGCCGAAAACAGGCAAGCCGTAATGATCGCCAAAAGTTTTTTCTTCATTTTGAACCTCTCCTTATCTGGTTTTATTTTTCGCCGATATTCCGCCTGAACGAAATACCCGCATTCATCCCAATGTGATTAACGAACTTCAACTACTTCCCCGCCGTGCACACGCGACTCTTCTGCAGCAAATCCCATCATATGACTCATGACCGAATGATCAATGGATGTGAGGCACAAAGAATTACGATTTCCTTCCAGGTCGTTGACAACGTCCTCTACAAGCTTTTCATCTCCTCCGCCATGACCGCCAAACGTTTCACCTACGGTGACATGAAGTTCCTTCGGCTCCTGCCCGTAGATCTCATAGCGGATGATGTTATCGAGCATACTTGCCTCGATAAAGCCCTTCGTCGCATGGACGCGGATGGTGCGGATGCCGCCCTCGCAGAACGCCGTCATAGTGAGCTGCGCCGTGACGCCGCCCTCGAAGAGCATATTCACCACCTGATGATCGACGACGTCGTTATCGCACTTGAAAACGCACCGCGCATACGGATTGCTCTCCTTGCTAAAGCATTCGACGATCGCCTGCTTGTCCTCCCCGTCGCCGAGGTACTGTCCCGAAGCAAACGCGAATGCGGGATATTTGGTGTAGAATTTTAGACAGTTATAGACACAGGTATCTTTCAATTTGCAATTGTAACAGTAATCCCCGCTTTCTGCAGGCGCGTGATCGCGGTTATAGTAGTAAAGTGAGCCGAACGAAGAGACCTTTTCGCACTTTTTATCAATAAGCCATGCGAACAGATCGAGATCGTGGCAGCACTTTGCAACGATCATCGGGGAAGTATCTTCACTCCTGCGCCAGTTGCCGCGGACATAGCTGTGCGCCTGATGCCACCAACCGACATGCTCCGTCTGCGAAATGGTGACGACTTCGCCGAATGCACCGCTCGCGAGCATCTCCTTAATGGAAGTGTAAATGGGCGCATAGCGCAGAACATGGCAGACGTATACCTTTCGCTCCAACTCCTTTGCAAGCGCGGCGATCTCGCGGCATTGCTGCTCCGTCTGCGCAATGGGTTTTTCCAACAGAAGGTGATAGCCGAGCCGCATCGCCCTGACCGCCTGCTCGTAATGAGCGCTGTCCATTGACGCAATGATGGCAAGATCGGCGATCCTTCCCTTTGCAAAGAGCGCGTTGGCATCGGAAAAGAGCTGCTCGTCTTTCAAACCGTAATTTTTTTTCGCAAGGTCGAGTTTGCACTGCCGCGTATCACAAAGAGCAACGAGATTCGCCCTCCCTAATTTGCGCAGACAATCCGCATAAAATTTCCCTCTCTGACCGTAACCGATCAATATGTAATTCAACACAGTTTCTCTCCTTTTTCTCTCTGATTTCTGTTGAGCAGATGAATTATCAAACAAAATGCAACGCATCGTGAGACTTTCCCTGGCCCCCGACTTTGATCTTACGCGTTTTTCCTTACAGGCGCAGGTTATACGCGGGGGCGGAGTTCCTTCATCCAATCACAAACTTCCATATTAGTCATGCACGTTACACCACGCAGCGATGCAATACGGGCGAAAACAGCTTCCGCGCGGTTCCAGCCGTCGGAGCGGTCCAGTTCGAACGAATGACCCCAGATATACAGGAGGCAATCTTCTTTGGCGGCGTCAAACCGGTCGATGAGTTCGTCTATGCGGGGATCGAGGATGTGAAGGGTCGGATCCCAATGCAATAAGTCGCGCGGAAAGGAAAGTTCGTAAGTTGAAATATTGGTGCGCGCATAGGCGAGCGAGGTACAGACGCGTAGCACTTCGGTGACAAGACGGTCGCAGTTGGGGCGTCCGCCGGGATAGGCAAAGCCGCGCACGGGGTAGCCGACGAGTTCGCTCAGCCGCAGATAGTCGCCGACCACCTCTTCGGCAATGCGCGCCGGCGAACACTGCGTGAGCAACGGATGAGTGCAGGTATGCGAGGCGACCTCAAACCCTGCATAGACCTCTTTCACATCGCCGGGAGCGATCTTGGAAAGCGCGCCTTCACTCCCCAGCAGCTTCGAATTGAGGTTGAAGGTACACTTCAACCCGTATTTTTTAAGAAGGGAGATGAGCTTTCTGTCCTGCGTGACGCCGTCGTCAAAACTGAAAGTGACTATTTTCTGCATGAAGCCACACCGCCTTGAGAGATATTTTGCACGCGCCGCGTTGCCGTTTGAGGGGCGGCCGACACACCCCCGCTTTTCGTTTCAAAAAAACGGCAGACAGTCCCTGTGCTGTTTTTATTTGCCGGTCCTCTCTCCGCCCGTGCAAACCAAACTTCCAGCTCTTCTTCCAGAGCCCGATTATATTATAAGGATATCCGCCCGTATAAATCAATAGCAATTGCGCACACATTCATTGCATTTTTTTACTTTATATGAAATTTTCTTTACTGATTTGTTGCAAATTTTGGCATAAGAACCCCAAAAAGACATTGACAGCAAACCGCACGGCTGATATACTGTAAGAGACCATAGCGAGGCAGGTATCATGAAAAATACCTTTTATGAATCGGAACGGGACAACAAAAACAAAGTCACACATATTTTGCTATACAACACGGAATGTGAAATGCACTTCCACAACGCGACCGAGATCCTGTTCGTAAACAAAGGACGTGTCCACTATTCGTGTCTTTCCGACAGCGATATTCTAAACCCCGGAGAGGCCGTCTTTCTCCCCGCCTTCTTTTCCCACCGGTTCCATTCCGAGGAGGAGACGGAGACGGAAACGCTGATGATCCCCTATAAATTTCTGCACAACTTCCGCAAATACTATCTCAACGTCTCTTTCCCGAAACTCGATAATGTGGAAATCAACAAGGAGATCCACGCACTCTTTCAGAAGGTGCTTGAAAGCACCACGGAGCGCAAGAATGAGTACCTGACGTCCGCCCTCATTGACCATATCCTTGCAATCATCGCAACAAACTATACACCCATCCCCTATGACAAAGAACATTTGCTCATGGTCGATATCGCAAAGTATATGAATGATAATTTCTCAAAAATAGACTCCATCACGGATGTCAGCGAACATTTTGGGTATAATGTTTCCTATTTCAGCCGATTATTCAAGAAGTTATTTGAATGCTCATTCAACCACTACCTCAACCGTCTGCGCTGCGACTTCATCGAAAATAACCGCGGCACAGCTCCGATCACTGAACTCATCTATCAGGCAGGTTATGAATCCCCCTGCACCTATTACCGAAACAAACAAAAGTCACCCCCCCCCGCCTGATCACATTATAAACGCTGGGCCGCACAGCTTTTTTGCCCTATCACCATGGCGCTCAATTATTCCGGTCAATCTTTTATTCGCATTTCTTTCCGCCCTCTTGATTTTGTTTTGCAAGACAGAACTTTTGAACCTGTGACAAAAGCACAGAGTAAAATAAATCGGCGTCTTCTTTGGAGAGGCGTTCCAAAGCAGGCTTTCCGTTTATAACGACTTCCCGTTCTTCTTTGTCCATCGTGTCCCCTCCCGATCATTTTTCCGTAATATAGCGCAAAAAGGTGCAGATTTTCTGCACCTTTTTCTTTTTTGATGAAAAATTTTTGAAAAGGAGAAGGTTTTCTGCACCTTTTGAAGCTATCATCTCCGCAAAGTTTTTCTTTCGGGGAGCGTATCCGAAAAGCCCTTCGCCGTCAAGGGAAAAAATGATCGCTGAAACCTGTCATTTGACAGCCGCACATGCAATGATTTTTTCTCTTTCCTTGACTGCTTCGGTCTTTCCGGATATTTGTTCTCCCGAAAAAACATTTTCCGTCGGAGGTCAAAATGAACAAAGCAGTCATCTATGCGAGGTACAGCAGCGATACCCAAACGGAGCAATCCATTGAAGGTCAGCTCCGCGTTTGCCAGCAATATGCCAAGGCGAACAACATCCTGATCGTCGGAACATATATCGACCGCGCCATGACAGGCACCAACGACCTGCGTCCAGATTTTCAACGCATGATCAAGGACAGCTCCAAACATCAATGGGACATGGTACTTGTTTACAAACTTGATAGATTTTCGCGTGATAAGTATGAATCGACGATCCATAAACACACTCACAAAGAAAACGGCGTGAAGCTCGTGTCGGCAATGGAAAATATCCCCGACAGTCCCGAAGGCATCATCCTGGAAAGCCTCCTGGAAGGCATGAACCAATATTATTCCGCCGAGCTTTCGCAGAAGGTACTTCGAGGAATGCGGGAAAGCTATCTGAAAGGCAATTATACGGGCGGGATCCTTCTGTACGGTTTCAACGTTATCGATAAGAAAGTTGTCATCGACGAACAGGAAGGTCCCATCGTCAAAGAGATATTTGCGAAATTTGCGCAGGGATATACCGTCGTCGAAATTGCAGACAACCTGAAATCGCGCGGCATCCGCACCAAAAAAGGAGAATATCTCATCGACAAGAAGATCTATCGGATGCTGGGCAACACAAAATATACCGGAAAAGTCAGGCACGGCGATACCATCTATTCCAACATCTACCCGCAACTGATCGATGAACGCACATGGCAAGCCGTTCAAACGATCCGCAATGCAAACAAGCACCTTCCCGGACAGAAGAAAGACATCTATGAATTCATTCTCTCCGGCAAACTCATCTGCGGCGACTGCAAACAGAAGATGGTCGGCATCAGCGGCACGAGCCATAAGGGAGCCAAGCATTACTACTACACCTGTCTTTCCCGACCAAGGAAACGCCGCCCCTGCGGATTGCATTCCGTTGGAAAACAATATCTCGAAGATATCGTCATTCAAACGACATGGCGCTTCCTCTCCGAGAAAAACACCGTAAAGCAAATCGCGGAAACGCTCTATCAAATGCACGAACGGGACTGCCGTTCAAACTTCATTCTCAAAAGTCTGGAGAATCAACGCTCCGCAGCCCTGAAAGCCACGCAAAATTTGATCTCGGCAATTAAACAGGGATTCCTTACCGAGCAGACAAAGGTGCGGCTCAAAGAACTTGAAACGCAGATCTCGCAGCTCGACTTCGACATTGAACAGGAAAAGCTGCGTTCCTATACCTACCTCACGCCGCAAATGATCGAAGACTTCCTCAATTCCGTAATCTGCGGTGACATTGAAAATATGGAGATCCGCAAAGCCATCGTCAAGGTATTCATCCGTGAAGTGATCCTGTATAACGACAAAATTGTAATCACTTATAACTTCTGCGACACCTTCAGCAAACACACGATCACCCAAACGGATATCAAAGCAATCGAAAAGCAGTCGGAAACGGCTGCTTTTCCCTATCCCCCTGGTTCGAACAAACTCTCAAGCCCTGCGCCAAACGTTGAGCATACGAACCCCGATGAAACATCGGGGTTCGTATGCTTTTTCTCGCACGATTGCTTCGGAATATGTATTATGAGATAACTCCTCCGAATTTACTTTTTCGGTCGGCTTTTGATAGACAAGCAATGTCACTTCTTCTCCTGTCTCCGTTTGGTAACGCTCTACAAAATTTCTGATTCTCTCCGCACATGCAAAATCATCCTCAACCAATCCGATTTTGATCATTTTCCACCTTTTTCCCAAGTTTAGTGTATTATATTATCATATACGGCGAATTGCAAGATGTAAAATATCGCTGTAATGCAAAACTTTCTTGGACCTGGCGTCTAAAAGCGCCGGGTTCTTTTTATGTTGCAGGGTTCACTCTCGAAAGGTTTCTTCCCTTTGGATTTTCCTTTGACGTAATATTCTCGTAGTCAACAGCGCTCTTCTATGGCAAAATGGTGGGAATTCATACAGATCTCCTTTGTAGTAAATTTTGGTTTTGCTTCTCTATTTTACCGCAGATTTGTATGAACTCCCTTTTTCCACACTGTTGCACTTAATAGTATAATTCACCTTTCAGGCCAAAAAAGAGGAGAACATATCTCCTCTTTTTTGCATCCATAACACAACCGAAAAACAGTCGTTACTTCTTTTTCTGAATTTCCCGCTATACATACCTCAAAGGATTCGTCCGATACCTCTCTCCGTTTTTTGGTATATCTTTTCTCCCTTTACTCCGTAATCAAAATGATTGTAGGGCGGTAAAAATCTCGCTCGTGGTCATAGGGTGTAATGTCCGTTTGTTTCAGCAAGATCTCATATGGCAAAAACGATCAGTTTTTCCGTTCTGCGATGTCCGACATTTGTCTCTTACCTGTTTCTATTATTGAATATGATTCCTGTGCGGCATGGTTTACGCTTCCTCGATATGCCAGACCCAGCTGCCGCAGTCGGGCAGGCGGGGGCAGAACAAGCCCGCGCCCATCAGCGCCGCGCCGCTCGCCGTTACGTTCAACTCTCGTATCGTATATCTCTTGCCTTCGTCCAAACCGCGCAGTTTCAGCACCCTGTCGTGGTCGCACGGGTCGCCGCGGAACCGCTCGCCCACAACGTACGCCCGCGTTTTATCTTTCCCGACGAGCATCTCGCAAAAGTAATTTCCTTTGAACGGGTCGGCGAGGCGGTACAGATCGCCCTTTAACACAAGTTCGTCGATCTGCTTATAGTTTTCGATCTGCTCTCTGACCTGCATCTTTTCCTCTTCGGAGAGCTTGGTAAGATCGAGCTCGTACCCCGTTGCGCCGAGCGAAGCGATCGCGCCCCGCGTTGCGAACGGCGTCGTGCGCTGCGTCTGATGGTTCGGACATGCCGAAACGTGGCAGCTCATGCTCGAAACGGGATAGCACATCGACGTGCCCCACTGGATCTTCGTCCTCTCCAACCCGTCCGTGTCGTCGCTCGTCCAGATCTGCGGGAAGTAGTACAGCGCCCCGCCGTCAAACCTGCCGCCTCCGCCCGCGCAGCCTTCGAAAAACACGTTCGGGAACTCCTTCGTCAATCGCTCGGCGAGGTCGTAAAATCCCAGCGTGTAGCGATGCCAGAATTCCCCCTGCCTGTCCGCAGGCAGGCTCGCCGTATAGTTCTCCGTGATGTCGCGGTTCTTGTCCCACTTGACATAGGAGATATCGTTTTCACGCAGGATTTGCGAAACGGTCTCAAAAATATAGTCCACGACTTCCCTGCGCGAAAAGTCCAAAACAAGCTGATTGCGCCCGCGGCAGGGTTCAACGCCCTCCTTTCCGATCGCCCAGTCGGGGTGCGCGCGGTACAGGTCGCTGTCCTCGCTCACCATCTCCGGCTCGAACCACAGCCCGAACTTTAACCCTTTTTCTTTGCAATGCCCGATGACCGCTTTCAGGCCGCCCTTCAGCTTTTTCTCGTTGACGAACCAGTCGCCCAGCCCCGACGTATCGCCGTCGCGCTTGCCGAACCAGCCGTCGTCCAAAACGAAGGTATCCACGCCCAGCTGCGCCGCCGCGTCGATGATGGAGCACAGCTTTTCGTTATCGAAATCGAAGTATGTCGCCTCCCAGTTGTTGATGACGATCGGGCGGCGCGCATATACCCGCTTCGGGTCGATGATATACTCGCGGAAAAAGTCGTGATACGCACGCGACATGCCGCCAAGCCCCTCCGCGGAATAGCACAGCGCCGCCTGAGGCGTGACGAACGATTCCCCGCCCTTCAGCTGCCAGCCGAACAGATAATCATTGATACCGCCCTGTATGCGGATGCTCTTGTTGTGCGATACGTCTGCCGTGATCGCAAACGAGCCGCTGTACAGAAGGCAGAAGCCGTAGTACTCCCCGCTCTCCTCCGCGCAGTTCTCCGACAGCACCGCCAAAAACGGATTCATTTGGTGCGAAGAATATCCCCGCGCCGATTCAATACGCAACGTTCCCTCCGCGAGCGGCGTTACAACGGGCGTTCTTTCCCGCGCCCACGAACCCGTAAGCCGCAGCGCCGAATAGGAACCGCGGGTATCCGGTAGCTCCGTGCAGAAAGAAAAAGCTTTTACGAGTTCCGCAGCCTCTTTCCCCGCGTTGCGCACCTCCATGTTCCGTACGAGGATATCCGAATCCTCCGATACTGCATAATGAAGATCGATCTCGATATCCGAAAGTTCGTCTTTTAAAGTGCTGACGAGCGTTTCGTCCGCCTTCCGCGCGCAGGGCATTCCTACCAAAGAAAGCGCGCCCTTTACGATTTTGTGCGAAACGTACATAAAACGGCTCATCGCCGCGCCGTCTTCCCGCCGCGCAATGACGGTCGCGGGACGGAAATCCCCGCGACCGAAACTGCCGAGCTCCTGTGGCATCCCGTCCGTCGCCATATCCCGGTTTAAATCGTTAGGGTCCGGCTCCGCGGGCAATCCGTGCGCCGCAACGAGAAACGCCGCATCCTCCGCACCGATCTTTTTGCCCCAATACAGGTGCTGCAGGATACCCATCCTGTTGACATACATGCAGTAGCTGTAATTTCTGCCCGACAGTAAATAAGTTTTGCTTTGCAGATCGTATGCGATCATATTCGTCTCCCTAGAATGTTATATTGTTTTTTGCCCGAGATCTCTTTGGAATAATCGTTCCCTATGAATAATTTCCTTTTGCAATCCCCCGGAATCATCAAAAGCAGCCCTGCAAGAATACAACGGATTGACTTTGATCCTGTAGGACTGCTTCCTTTTATTTGCTTTTTACGCTTCCCATTCCGCACTGATCTGCACACGCATTGTTTCAGATATACCGTTCCGAGCATCACATCGGCAACGGTATGTTCTGCGCCACAACTGCAAGTTCTCCGGGGAGCAACGGCATCGCAGGGAGCGCTCAGCCCTCCCAGCCGGCAGCGCGGAGTGCAGGAAGATAGATATCGCGGTAGGTCTCCGGCAGCGGATGGACGTGATCGTCGCGGAGTTTATCGGTCGTCACCATATCCTCCACGTCGATGAAGGTGATCCAATCCTTATAGCTGCACCACTCTTCCATCCTGTCGTTGACGGCGCTCACATTGCCCGCGAATGCCGTATCGAGGCGCTGGGCGATGGAGAAATAGTAAATGTGCGTATCCGGCATCCTGTCATGCATGAGCGTGAACAGCCGCTGCAGGTCGCTCGCCGTATCCGCCGTCGATCGCTTGTCGTCATAAAAATTATTCGTTCCCAGATCGACGACGAGCGCTTTGGGCTGCATGGACGGAGAAAGAATGGTATTCTCGGCAAGGATATACTGTTCCCAGTCGAACGAAGTTGTAGAGCTGATACCCATGCAGAGCGCATCCTCATCCGCGAGAAGCGTGGAGAAATTTGTGAAGAAGTACCGTTCATCAAAGAAAGAATCGCCGATAAAGACGGTCGTCCCGCCGTTGGTTCCCTGCGAGGCGTACTTTTGCGCCAGCTCCTCGTCGTACGTCGCGTGCGGCGGGTTCTGCCACCATGCGCCGCTCTTATCGACGGCGGAGCACGTCACGAAGAAACGCGCCTCCTGAGCCCCGCAGGTCACTCTGACCTGATGTCTGCCGGAAGCGAGCGCCTTGACCGTATGCGCCGCCTCGTCGATGGTAAGTTTGCTCTCGTCGTAACTGTAAACGACTTCCTCCGCCGCCCCTTCGGGCAAAACGAGCGTGAACTCGGTGGCGGGATAGCCGATCCAGGCGTTGGTATCCTGCACGATGATCTGATCTGCAGGAGAAGTCACATCGTCAAACACGCCGCTCTCCGCGTCCGTCAGACCGATGGCAATGGCGCCGTCCTTGGCGACGGCGGGGCAATCCTCCGCAAGATAGAACCCGTCGTGCACGCCGAGCGTCACCTTGACGAGCGGCGTTGCGTCAAGCAGAGAATATTCCCCGACGAGATGGCGCTTGCCCGCCTTGTCCTCGCCATAGACGGAAATCTTCTCCCCGTCGCGCAGGACGACGAGATATATTCCGTTGTCCTCGCGGAAGGCGGCATCTAGCGTGCCCGCAACGCCCGAAAGATAGGTCTTTTGCGAATCGTTGGTGCCGATCCATGCCCCGTCCGCGTCACAGCCGAGCATGACGCGCGGATAAAAACCAGACTCAGCGGTGCGCTGCGTATCGAAATTGAGGTTGAGACGGTAGGGTTCTGGGGAATACTCTGCGTCGTCCGCGACACACCCGTCCGTCTCCCAACCCAAAAAGATGCGGAGCCCAAAGGTGAGCTGCGCGACGGAGAGCGTCGTCTGCACTCCGTCCACATACGCCTTGACGGCGGCCGTCCCGTTGGAGACCGCCACGCGCGCATCGGTCAGGGCGTACGTCTTGATCTCGTACACCTCCTCCGAAGTGAGCGGAAGCGTGCACGCCTCGTTTGCAAACATACTGCCGCACACCGTGCAGACGTAGTGCGCAATGGAGGACGTTTCAAACGTACCGTCCCCCTTGACGGCGGCAACAAACTGCGGCGTGTGGTGCGCGGGGACGGTAATGTCCTCCGCCGTCACCTCCTCCGTTCCCTCGGCGTCCGCAAAGAGCCTTTTGCACTCCGTACACTCCCAATAGGCAAGATTGCCGTCCTCAAAGCAGGTCTCCTCCTTTGCCTTCATCTGACGGAGCGTATGCTCGTGCGCATCGCCCGCGCAGGAAGCCGCCGAAAAGACGGTCGCCATCGCCAACGCCGCGCCCAACAGCACAGACATGAACCTCTTTGTCCTTTTCATCCTAATTCACTCTCCTTATCAAAAGAAATCTCAAACGAAAATACGATATCCTGTTCCGTGATACGGTACTTTTGATCGAGTTCCGGTCCGCAGGAGTGCGAACCGAGCCCGCTCATGCGGTAATCGAGATACAGATTGACGTCGTCGCTTTCCCGCATCTCGAATTGATGCGGGCGAAAATCCTCCGCCGTATACGGGCTTGCGCAAAAACTGAAATCGGTTTCGCTGCGGAAAGCGACGGTGCGTCCTCCGCCGGAAAGCGCTACGCATCGGCTGCCGCAGTGCGACCCGTTCTCCTGCGGACGCACATAGGGCACGTACATCTCCCGGACGACGCTCTTATACAGCCCTGTGGGGCAGGCAAGAATCCTGTCCTCATACGCCTCCCCCCTGCCCCGTCCGAACCAGGTAACGTTCCGGAGCTCTTTTTCGAGCGGGAACAACAGCCCGACACGGGGAAAATCCTCCACCCAAGCCCGTCTATTAACGCGCAGGCGGACGGAGATTTTGTCGCGGAAAAACGAATACGTGAGCGCCATGTCAGCGATCGGCTCCACCATGCCCGCGACGATCACGCCCGAACAGGTGACCTCGTTCCCGTTTGCCGTGCGCTCTTTGGGGAAGAACTTCGCCTGTTGCAACCGGGACTTTTCCCAACGCTGCCTGGCGTAGATATCGTTGTCAGTGGGAACGCGCCATAAGATGACGCGCACGGGCGCACGCAGGAGCTCCCCCGCCCTTTGCAGCGAGCACAACATTCCGCTTTCATCGAGCACGGCACGGTAATTCCCTTCCGCCAAAAATCCCTTCTGCGTACGGGTGACGGCGGCGGGCTCCACGCCTGCCGCGAGGGGCGTTTTATCGGAGAGGACGAGTTGCGAAGAAGAGACGTATTCCTCCGCCATCGTGAATACAAAATCGAGCGTCGTATATCCCTTCGCTTCGGGGAGGGAAAGCGCAAGTGTTTTGCTGCCGCGGGGCGGGATCCCCGAAATGTCCACATGAAACGCGCGCACTTCCCGTCCGTTTTCCCGCAGCGTGCAGACGCAGGAAAGATCATCGAGCGAACAAAAATCGCGGCGATTGACGATCCGGATCCCATCCTCCGCGCGGATGACGGCAGCAGGCGCATACACTTCGGCGACCTCCAGCAAAGAGGAATGTACGGTGCGGTCGATGCCGACCAGTCCGTCCGTACAGAAATTCCCGTCGCGGCGGTAGTTGTCGTCCTCCTCCCCGAAATCGCCCGCATAGAGCTTTTTGCCGCCTTTTACCACGTTGTGGTCGCACCATTCCCATACGAACGCGCCGCACAGCTCGCTGCGGGCATAGATGAGTTCCCAATAGGCGGAGACGTCTCCGCAGGAATTTCCCATCGCGTGCGTATATTCGCACAGAACGAACGGTTTTTTCACCCCGCGGTCGAGGAGCTTTCGGATGTCCTTGCAAGAAGGATACATCCTGCTGCATACGTCGAGGCAGTGTTCCTCCCGCCAATCGTCGGTGACGGGATCATAAACCCCCTCGTAGTGCACGGGACGGCTGTCCAGCGCGTGGATCGCATTCGCCGACGCCTCGGTATTGCAGCCCCAGCCCGATTCGTTGCCCACCGACCAGATGACGACGGACGCCCTGTTCTTGTCGCGCGCGACCATTCGCTCGGCGCGGTGAACGTACAGCTCCTTCCATGCCTCGTCTGCGGACAGATCGGAAAAACGCGTAAGCTCGGAGGCGTCGTTGTGCTGCAAAACGGTTCCGTGCGTTTCCAAATCTGCTTCCTCTAAAAGATAAATCCCATAGATGTCGCACAGAACGGGCAGGAGCGGATGCGGCGGGTAATGCGCCGTGCGAACCGCGTTGATGTTATAGCGCTTGAACATTTTAAGATCGCGCTCCAGATCGCCGATGCTCTCCACATAGCCGTTGACAGTCATGGAATGACGGTTGACGCCCTTAAATTTCACGGGGGCGGAATTGATCTTGAACACCGCGCCGTCCGCTACGATCGTGCGGATACCGACGTATTCGCGGAAATGCTCCCTTCCGCACGCGATATGCAGCGTGTACACCTCGGGCGTTTCCGCCGTCCAGAGACGCGCGCCGGGGATGAGGAATTCTGCATCCTTTCCCTCCCGGCAGGCAATTTCTTTATCGCCGTCCAGAAGGGTGAGACGGCATGGCTTATCGCAGGAAAAACGGATGACGCCTGTATCCCCGCGCACGTCGGAGGTGATCTTGTAGTCGTGAAGATGCCCTTTTTCGCGGCGCAGCAGGTATACATCGCGGAAGAGCCCGCTCATGCGGAGCTTATCCTGATCTTCCAGATACGAACCCGTGCACCACTTCATGACGACGACGCGGACAGTGTTCTCCCCTGCTTTCAGAAGAGCTGTGACGTCAAACTCCGCAGAGGAATGCGACACGGTGGAATAGCCCGCAAAGGCGCCGTTGACAAAGAGATAGAGGCAGCTGTCCGCGCCCTCGAAGTTGAGATAATATTCGTCCTGCGTATCTGCGATGCGTACCTTCGTTTCGTATATGCCGCAGGGGATCGGCTTGTCGATATAGGGCGGATCGAACGGAAAAGGATAGGCAATATTGGAATACATATCCTTATCGAACCCGTCGCGCTGCCAGCAGTGCGGAACGCGGACGCGGGCGGGAAGCGCCGCCGCGAGCACATTTTCGGGCAGCTCCTCAAAGAATCCGAAAGACCAGTCTTTAAGCTCCGTTACAAACGCGGAGGCACCCTTCTCGAAGGAAAACGTTTCGTTCGGGAAGGGAATATAGTAGCTGCGCGGCTTGCAGGCGTTCACCTGCGTTTTCAGCTGCAAATGATAGGAAAACTGCATTTTCTTTTCTCCTTATTGCGCGGGCATGATCTGCACCGCGCCGTCTTTTGTAAGCTCTCCCGCGAACATGGTATGCCCGTTTTTCGTCAGGCGGACATCGCCGCCATCCAGCCCGACAAGGGAAAGAACTCGCCCCGCCTCGTCCGTGATGACGCGCACGCCCGTCCGCGTGCGGAAGATCTCCTCTCCGTCCAAAAAACCCGCCGTCTGTCCCTTCTTCGCCACGAGAAGATAGCGCCGCCCGCCGACGCGCTGTTCAAAGGAATACTCTCCTTCGGAACCCGTCCACACCATGTTGTTTCGCCGCTTGAATACGCCGTAAAAATGCGAGGTGAAAGCGAGTACGTTGAGAACGGCGGGACCGTAGCCGTCATGAGAAGCCATCGTCGGCTTTGCGAGGAAGGGATCAAACTGCTGCACAAAGAGCTTGTACTCCTTCATGACGCGCAGATATTTCCCGGCAAATTCCGCCGCGAGCGAAAGATACCCGTATTTTTCAAGCGCGAACAGGGCGCGCTGATAGGTGAGGCTCTGCGGCTGTCCGCTCCAGTTGTTTTCGCCCAGATTGCGGAAGGAAGGATCGTTTGCGGCAATGGAGGGAAGCGGAAAGGGCGTATAAAATTCCTTGGGATTCAAAAGATGCTCCCGCACGAACCGCGCAGCCATATCGGCGGAAAACGCGCCGTGATACATACACCGCAGATTGTTGTGAATGAGTGTATCCGTGAACGCGCCCGTCTTGTCGCGGTCAAAGCACGCGCCCCTCTCCTCCCGCCATAAGAATTCCCGCAGGCGGCGCGCGACGTATTCCGCGCGCTCCCGCCACAACTTCTCTTCTCCATTTTGAAGAAGGCGGGAAATTTCAGCAAGAGTATTTCTTCCGTCAAAGGAATACCCCATCACGTCCATCGAGTAAAAGGGCATCCGCTCGAAGTCGGGCGGCGTTTCCCCCTCCCAACTGTCCTGCGCTCTGCCGAAGCGGACGCTGTTGTCCTCGCCCGTATCCCATACGCACCACGATTGCAGGCAGCCGCGCCCCGCAGGGTCGCGCCACTTCCAAAGATACTCGTCGTGCGCGCGAAGGACGACATAGAGCTCCTTGAGATACTGCTCGTCCCCGTTTGTCCAATAATACAGATTGAGGGCATGCTGCGGAAAACAATACCCCTGCAGCATATCGTAACGGCAGCGCAGAGCCCCGTTCTCAAAGAAGATCGCGCCCGGGAGCCTTCCGTCCGCACGGGCATTGCGCATGAAGATGAGCTGATTGCCGAGCGCAACGCCCGCATCGTAAGCGGCATAGATCTCTCCGCCCATGGGCTGCGTTTCGATCCACACCCCGCGGTACATATCCGAGCCCTCGATCATGACCTTTGTCCCGCCAAAGTCAAAAATGTTCTCCTGCGCCCTTTTTACAGCGAGATCATAGACCTCCTGATGCGCCTTATCCTTTGTCTGAAAGCAGACGCCCGTCTGCAAAACACGTTCGTTTCTCATAGTAACCCGTCACGCTCCGCTCTGTCTTACAAGGGCATCAGCAAAAATTTCCGTCCTCCACGCGCACTTTTCGGATCAGGCGGATATCCTCGGAAGACGCGCCGATCAGGATCTCGTACACGCCGTCCGAAACGCGCCATCCGTCCTCCGCCGCCGACCAATGCGCAAAGGCGCGCCGTCCGAGCCTGAAGGCGACCTGCCTGCTCCCGCCGCCCTCCACAAAAACCTTATCGAAAGCTTTGAGTTCCCTGTCCGGGCGGTAGACGACGGGCGCACATTCGCGCACATAGACCTCGACGACTTCCTTTCCCGCCCGATCGGACGTATTGCACACGTCGAGAAGAATGGAAACGCCGTCCTTATCCGCCTCCGCCGTGAAATTGCGATAGACAAAGGAAGCATAACTCAGCCCGTGCCCGAACGCAAAAAGAACGGGGATATGATGCGTAAAATAATGCCGATAGCCGACGTCCAGCCCTTCCCTGTAACGCGTGACGCCCACCGAGACGCCCTCCTCCTGCGAGACAGGGCAATCTGCAAGCGAGAAGGGAAAGCTCTCCGAGAGCCTGCCGCAGGGATTGTTCTTGCCCGAGAGAATACTTGCAAGAGCCTCATCTCCGCCCACGCCGGGATACCCTGCAAAGAGGATGGCGGAGACTTTGTCCGCCCAAGCGCTCATATCCACTGCCGCCCCCGCGAACACCACGACGACAGTTGGCGCGACGGCTGCCGAAGCGAGGATGGCACGCTCCTGCACGAGAGGAAGGCGGAGCGTTTCACGATCGGCGCTCTCGCGCTCGAACTTTTCCCCCAACCCCACGCAGAGGATGGAGACATCGCTTCCCGCGGCGAGCTGCACCGCCCTGCGCGCGTCCTGATGGAAGGAATCCACGCCGTCGTAGGAGAAAGCAGGCTCGAACGAAACAGAGTATCCCCGCTTTGTAAGGCAGTCGGGAACGTCGAATGTCTCTCCTTCCCGATTGACGGCGGCGGCACCTGCGCCGCGCAGCATCCCCATGTCGGAAGGCTGCGCATAACAGCCCGCAACGGCGAGTCGCACGCCCGCCGCAAGAGGCAGCACGCCGTCGTTTTTCAAAAGCACCATCCCCTCAGCTGCGATATCCTGCGCGATGCGCCTGCGCTCCGCCTCCGAACGGCAGGACTTTTTCCCCTCCCGCATGGTTTTGCAGCGGGAGATGAGCGTGAGCACACGCTCCGCGCACGCATCGAGCTCCGCCTCCGCGATCTTGCCGTCCTCGTAGTCCCTGCACAATTTTTGATAGTTTTCTTCGCAGAACGGCATTTCAAGGTCGAGCCCCGCTTTTAAGGACGCCGTTCTGTCGCGCACGGCGCTCCAATCGGAGAAGACAGCGCCGCCGAAACCGAATTCTTCCCGCAAGACGGTAAACCCTTTTTTGTACTCCGCGCCGTACGTTCCGTTGATGCGGTTGTAACTGCACATGACAGAAACAGGTTTCGCTTCGCAGGCGATCTCGAAAGGAAGGTAGTAAATTTCGCGCAGGGTGCGCTCGTCGACGTCGCTCGACTGATGCAGTCTGTCATACTCCAGATTGTTGCAGCAGAAATGCTTGAGGCAGGCGCCCGCGCCGTTCTCCTGCAACCCGCAGATGTACGCCTTAGCCATCTCCCCCGCGAGAAACGGATCCTCCGAGAAATACTCGAAGTTCCGCCCGCACAGAGGCGTGCGCTTGATGTTGACGCCCGGCGCAAGCAAAATGTCCACGCCCTTTTCAAGGCAGTCGTCCGCGAGCGCGGCGCCCATCTCACGGGCGCAGTTCCTGTTCCAGGTGTTGGCAAGCAGCTGTACGGAGGGGTACGGGATAGCGGGATAGGCAGTCTCCGTGCCGTCCGCGGCGCGCGCTTTTACGACGCGCAACCCAACGGGCCCGTCCGCCACGGTGATCTGCGGGATCTTCCCGCCGAAGTCCTCGGTGTGCCAGAAATCTTTACCGCAAACGAGCCGCAGTTTTTCTTTTGCGGTGAGTTTTTTGATATCCATATTCTTTCCCTTTTGAAAAATCGGGCATGACGAACCCCGTTTGAGCGGTTATGCGCCGTCACGCCCGACCTGTTCAATTCTGTTGCGTTATTTCTGCGGAAGAGTCACAACGGATGCAACTTCGTCGCCCACATAGAACATGACATCTGCAAGCGCGCCGCGCACGTTGGTGGTGTTGCACCACTTGCCGATGACGAGGTTCCTTGTGAAAAGCTTGCCCGCCTCTCCCTTCGATTCATTCCATGCGGTCTGAAGAATATTGAAAGCCATATTCTCCGCGGAAGTGCCCGCGCAGATGAAGAAGTTGCCGTCGATCCTGCCGAATCCGAAGAGGAGCGTTCCGTTCTTGTAGGCATCCTGTCCGCCCTCGGGAAGATCGACCCAAGGCCACGACCAGTTGTTGTCGCCCGACCACTCGAGGCCTGCGATCCCATCATTGCCGACCTTGATACCGCCGCGCACGCCCGAAGTATCCGGATCGGTCGCCCACCAGTTTTCCCACTTGTCCTTTTCCCAGACGGCGAAGCCGATCTTGCGCTCTGTGCCGGAACCGTCCGCATTGGTAAGTTCGTCTGCGAGCCTTGCGGAAATATAGAAATCTTCTCCTGCGGGAACGTTATAATTTCCCGCCTGCGTTCTGCCGTAAGCGATCTCATCGTGCCCGGTCTCTTCGTAAACAAGTATGCCCTTTACAGGAACATCCTCTTTCTCCAGCTCGAGGGTAAGCAAGACCTGCGCCGTGCCGGAGTTGTACAACCCGAGCGTGAAGCCGCCCATAGAGATGAGGCTGCTCGTGACGCGCGCTGCATCGACAAAGCGGGTGAATTCCCCTTCGCCGACGGCAGCTGCAAGGAACCAGACGCTCTGCGCTCTGCCGAGGGCAATGCGCAGCGTACCCGCCTTGAATGCCGCCTGATACTCATCGGGCAGTCTGACGCCGCTCTGCTCGATGCCGACGAATTGAAGATATACGCCGTCCGCTTTGAGATAGATACCGCCCATCACTTTGTTGACGATACCGCCCGTGTTGCCGACCTCATCCCCTGCACCCGTCATGGCGTACAGCCCGACGATGGCGTCGTTTTCGCTGTTCGCGGCAAACTCGGAGACGCCCGCCGTGAGCATGAAGTCAGAATCTGCAGCGACCTCATAGGCGATCTGCGCGTCGCGGTTGTCCTGAGAGATGGTGACTTCCGTCCCGTCGAGCGCAACGCCGTCTCCCGTCGCGACAAGCTGCCGCACAAATTCATACGACGCTTGAAGCGTGCCGCCCACTTCCACCGAATAGGTAAGATAGCCGCTGCCGTCGATGCGCAGCGTGTACGTCCCGTTGACGAGCTGTCCGAAGTTGACGGTGCCGTCTGCCGCGGGATTTGCCTTGATCTCCGCGCCCGTACGCTCGAACACGAGATAGACATTGACGTCCGCGACGTTGGGCTGCTGCAGGGCAAACGGATCGCTGACCGTCACCTTGAAAGTGACGTCCGTCTTTTGGATCTGCGCGAACTCTGCCGAGATCACCGCATTTTTCTCCGCCCAGGCGGGGATGGTTACGGTCACGTTTTCGCCGTCGTAGACGAGCTCGGCGCCTTCATACTCGCTGTAATCTTTATCGTTGATCGTGAGCGAGGAGAATATATATCCATCGTCCGGAGCGAGACTGATGACGAGGTCGTCGCCCACGGGGATGCGGTCGGAGACCGTAACGGTGCCGTTTTTCGCAGTTGTGCCCGAAGGCTCGATATAGTCGACCTCATCGAAGACGGCGGCAATCTCCGCCTTGTTGGCGGTCCAGGAAGGGAAGGTGACGGTGACCTTTTCGCCCTCATACTGCGTCTGAACGCCGCCGTATGCCGCATAGTCCTTGCCGTTGACGGTGAGCGAATCCAGACGGTAGCCTTCGTCGGGCGTGACGACGATCTGAAGTTCACCGCCGAGCGCCACATTCTGCGTGACGATTTCTGCCTTTCCGTGTTCGGAGGAGGCGACGGACGTCGTCACGGTCATCATATCTTCGGGAACGTCCGAACCCGTCACAAAGGAGACGTCGAGCAGCGTGCCGCGCGTACCGGGCGCATATTTGCCGATGGTCAGCGCGCCCGCGAGCTTGGTCATCTGCGAATCGTACCCGGGGATGACGTTGAACACCTTGGCGCCGCCCTCCTTCCACGCGCAGAGGAAGAGACGGTTGTCGATCCTGCCGAAGCCGAACCAGACTTCGCCGTTTTCAAGATCCTCGCGGGTAACGTCGACGTCCACCCACGGCCACGTTCCGTCGCCCTGGCCTGCCCACTGCAAGCCGACATTGCCCTTGCCGTCGTCCTTGAAGCCGCCGTGCGCGCCCGAGGTATCGTACTTGGTACCCCACCAGTCTTCCCAGATGCCCGCCTGCCAAACGGAGAAGCCCAGCCAGCGCTCACCCTCATCCTTCTGACTCGTGTTGAGGAGCTTGCCCTCGATCCTGCCGCTGATGAAGAAGTCTTCGTTCGCGGCGACCGAATAGTTTTCGGTGTCCGTGCGCCCGATGGGCATTTCGGAATTATTTTCCCCGTTGAAGGTGATCCTGCCAAGCTCGGGAAGATCGGTGCGGGTGAAGAGGATGTTTTTGAGCGTCACCTGTTCGGTGCCGTTGTTGTACATATGCAGCGCGTCGATGGCGTTTCTCGTAATGTCGCTCGTGAGACCGACAAGGTTGACAAAGCGCGTCATCGTGCAGGGGTCCGTTCCGTTGTCGATGCCCGCCGCGAGGAAGAACACACCCTGGCTCCTGCCGTAGCCGATGCGCAGCGTGCCCGCGGCAAACGCCGCCTGATACTCCTCGGGAAGGGTGTAGCTCTCCCACCAGCCGTCCTTATATTGCAGAACGATTTTGCCGTCTTTGATCTGAACGCCGCCGCGCACCTGGTTGACTTCGTTACCGTTGTCGCCCGTCTTGTCGCCCGCGCCGATGACAGCGTAGAAGCCGACCTGCGGCTCGCCGGGCGCGTTCGCAATGAGCGTGAAGGGCGAGACGATGGTACTGATCATAAAGTCTTCGCCGCCGCCGATATCGCGGAGGATGACTTCGTCGCACCAGTTCGCGTTGTAAGAGATAGTTCCTTCCATCTCCTTGGAAAGATCGACGCTCTGATTGTTCGTTGCGATGAGGGGCGCCGTGAATACATACGTATCAAGCATATCGCCGCCCACTTCCACATCAAACGTCTCGAAGTCGCCGCCGACGGAAAGCACATAAGTGCCGCAGGGAACAGAGCCGAAGTCAACGTTGCCCTTGTTGTCCGTCGTGCCCTCAATAATATATTCCTTCTGTCCGCGCAACCCCGTGAGCGTGACGACGGTGCCCGCCGCCAGGGGCATGCTGTTTTCGGCGAAATAGTCGTAGATCTCCACTCGGAAGGAAACATCCTCCTCCACAAGTTCGCCGAACGCCGCGTCAATGTCGGCGCGCAGGTTCCGCCACTCGGGGAAGCTGACGACGACCGTATCCCCGTCCACTTCGATGGAATATCCGTCGTAGGAATAGAGGTCGATGCCGTTGATGGTGAGCCAGCTCGTCCCGAACCCTTCATCGGGCGTGAGACGGATCTCGAGGATGCCGCCGTACGTCGTATCCTGCGCGGTGACGAAGCCGTGTTCGGTCAAAGCGGGAACGTTTGCCTCCACTTTCTGCATCTCGAACTCCATGTTCTTATACAGTCCGCGGTAGCCCCACGTCTCCAGACCGGGCGCGACCGCAACGCCCGTGCCGAAGGCGTTCGTCGACCAGTCGCTCTTGTGGGAGACTATGCTCTCGTCAAAGAGCATATCGTTGAGCCAAATGGTGAACATGCCGTCCTTGTAGCGCACCGCGAAGGAAAGTCCTTCGTCGCTCGTCAGATGGGCTGCATATTCTGCGGAAAGTTCCTTCTTATATTCCCAGATCTCGTAGCCGCCCGCTGAACCGTCGCGGCTGACGCCCTGTACATAGTATTTGCCGTCTGACTGCTGATAGAGAATGGTGATAAAATAGCTGTCGCCCTCCGCGTCCGTGAAGGAATAACCGACACGGCGGTCGGTGACGCCCTGCGCCATAACGATGTTCGAAGAAAGGAACACGTTCGTGCCATACGCGTTGTTGTAGGACGCGCGGACATAGTTGCCCGTCGTGAGCGAACGGATGACGCCGTCCGTCTTGTAAGCGCCGAAATCCCACTGCGAAAGATCGCCGCGATAGCCCTCGGGGATATTTTCGTTCTTGCCGAAGGCAATGCGCTCGGTGGAGAGCGAAACGTCGCCGCCCGCCTCCGTGACGGAAGCCGCAGCGTCGTAGCACCCGTCCGCCTCCGCAACGAGGCGCGTTTTGAGCGCGGGCAACGAATAGCTGTACGGCTCAGAGGCATCGAACGTGGCAACGAGCGTGCGGCTCATGCCGTTCTCCGCATACAGGCTCGCCGCCCCCTCCACGCCCGTGAGCGTAACGGTGCCCGCCATCTTCGCCGCGGGATACTGTGCAAACTTCGCCTCCACCTTCACGTCCTGCGTTGCATTCGTGATCGTGTAAGAGACGGATCCGTCGTTCTGGATGGTGAGATAGTTCTCGTTAGCGGGCACGCCGTTGACAGAGAGCGCCGTGAGATAGTACCCTTCAGCGGGCGTGACGGACGTGGACACTTCGCCGCTGTACACAAAGAAGCCGATGTCACCCTCGCCCTCCAGAACAACGCCCTCGCGCTTGGCGATCTTCACGCCGCTTTCGTCCACCTGATACCACTTGTAGGCGTCGCTCCAGCTCGCGCCCATCTCCGACATGCCCACGCAACAGAAATCGTCGCGTGAGTTGTTGGAGTCGCGGTTGCGGTTATAGGCATAATTGGCGTACACCATGTCCGGTTTTTCGATGCCGAGAGAAGCGTACGGGATGTACACCTCGGCGCCCATGGAGGTCGCCTCGCCGCTCACCTCCCCGTCGACAAAGGCGGCGGAATACACCTCGAGCGGGAAGGCGACGTAATTGCTGCCCAAAAATTGGTTGACTTCCCAGCGGTTGGCAAGGTGGTTTCCGACGCAGTCCACCATGATCTCCCATCCGCCGCCGTTCTCGTTGGCAAGATCGGGTTCGGTGGAGAGGAATACCTCGATGCCCGAATTCCCGTAAAACGTTCTGCCAACGCGGTAATAGGTAAAGCTGTCGTCAAACACCTGCACGCCGAACGTGATCCCCTCTTCGCCGAGGTAGGCGCTCATGCGCATCCTGACGCCCGAGACTGGCGCCCAGGTGTTGGTGTTCCAGACGTCGCTCGTTTCATGCCAGGTGACTTCCTGCCAGAACGATTCCTCGAACTTTCCGTCCAGCGTGACGCCTGGAATGCTGACCTCCGGCGAAGGGTTCTCATAAGTGTAATCCTTGAACTCATAGCCGGGATCCGACGCGCAGGCGACTGCCGTGCCAAGCGCCGCCGCTGCCAGAACACCGCAGCTGATGATGGCAATTTTGCGTTTCATCTTTTTCCCTCCTTCTCTCATTTGCCGAGCACGACGATCTCGCCGATGGCGAGCGTCTCCACGCCTTCGATGACGTAGCCTTCGTCGTCCGCAAGGACGAGCCTGTCAAGTTCGCCCGCCGTCTGCCCCTCTTCGAACATACGCGACGTCGCGGGATCGACGGTAATGCGGATCTCGCTCACCTTGATGGGATTGAATACCGCAACGGCGCTGCCGCCCGGGCGCATCGCCTGCGTTCCGACGGGACAATAGGTATCCCAATCGAAGGCAAGGTTATCGATATAGCCCGTTCCCGTAAAATCGCCGTCCGTGAAGTCAAACTCGACGCGCGCGATGTTGAAGAACGCGTTCTCAAAATAGCGGCTGTTGCAGATCATGAGTCCCGTCACTTCGCGCGGCTCGGCAAACTTCAGCGTGATGGTCGTTCTCTCCGCAGTTGTATACTCTTTGATATAGGTGAAGCGGCTGTACACCGAGAACAGCCCGTCCGTGAGCGCGGCGGCGTTCTCCCCCGCAGAGACGCTCACCTGCGCATCCGCGGCGATGTTGGCGTATTCGCCGTCGATCTTGGGCTGAAGGGTGACTGTCGGACCGTTGACGTACAAAACGGGCGTGCCCTCATTGTTCTTGACGATCTTCACCCTGTCCGCCGCCACGGCGCGCTGACCGCTACCGTTGGGGTTGATGTGCTGATGGTAGATGACGTACAGATCCTCTCCGTTCTGTACGATGCTGTGGTGCCCCGTACCGGAGATGTAGTTGAAGTCCATCGCCGTAAGGAACAGCCCGCCCTCCTCCTCGGGGAGTTTGGTGAACGTGCCGAGCGGGCTTTCGCCGATCGCCTGCCACACACCGTAATTCTTTTCGGCATAGCCGTTGACGGAGAACATCAGGGAATAGTACGTCTTGCCGTCCACCTCGTAATCCACCATGAAAGGCCCCTCGTTGATGATGGACTGCTCATAATCGTTGGTATTGCCGGGCGTGACGTCCGTGACCGTCATGTAGCCCGTTTCGGTGAGGTGCGCGAGCGTGGAATAGTCGGGATCCCACCACTCGTTCATCTTGATGCCCCACACGTTGGTCACCGAGAAGCTCGCGTTGTGGTTGCGGTTAAAGAGCAGGTACTTGGTGCCGTCGGGCGCAACATAGGGCGACGGGTCGATCTCGGTGAAGTAGGCAAAGCCGTGGTCGGGATCGGAATAGGTATAGGGCTCGGAGGCAATGAGCTTCTCCGCGTTCGCCTTGGCGTCCGCCTCGCTTGCGCCGCTTGCAAGGTACTGTTCGTACCAATACTCGTATCCCGTCTCTCGGCGCGCTGCATCTTCCTCCTCGAAGATGATGCGGGACTGCGCCATCAGCTTGTCATTATCAAACAGCGGCGTGGCGTCGGGAGAAGGCTCACCCGAAACGCGCCCGATGGCGTTGGAACGGGATTCGCTGTCATCCGCATCGTAGTCGTAGGGTTCATACGGCCCCCACGGACAGGAGGACGTGGCAAGTCCCAAAAGGGACATATCGTTGTATCCGTCTACCCATTTTCCCTGCGTCTCCACTTCGCGGGCGGCAAGATAGCTCCCCGTCTCCGCCGAGGGAACGTTGCAGGAATAGAACATATAGAAGGTCTGATCCTCTTTGTCGAAGATGACCTCGGGCGCCCACATATCCTCGTAGCCGTAGTGATCTTCCGAGGGAGCGAAGGCGCGCTGTCCCGTCGTCTGCGTCATGTTCTCCCAATTCGTGAGGTCGCGGCTGCGCCAGCAGTCGAAAAAGCGCGCGCCGCCCGTCGCATCGGAAGTGGCAAACATATAATACCAGCCGCCGTACGTCGGGCTCTCCTCCTCGCTCACATAGAACGCGCCGGGGTCGGCGCACTCCGTTTTGAGTTCGTTCCGGTAGAACAGGCTCTCGTCGTACGATCCGTCCGCATGGATCATATCATCGTACTTCATGGCGATGGCACCATTTCCCGAGGCGCAGCCGCTCAAGGCAAACGTGAGCGCCGCGACCCCTGCAATGACGCCAAACAATTTCTTTTTCATAATTTCCTCCTTACATATCGTCCGTTAATCTTTCAGGCCACCCGCGGAAATGCCGTCCACAAAGAACTTATGCCCCACAAAGTAGATGGCGATGATGGGAATGAGCGCGATGACCGCACCCGCACAGCTCACGGCATCGGAATTTTTCATGGCGCCGTAGTAGCTTTGCAGCTCCGCCAGCATGAAGGCAAGCGTCTTGATATCCGTGCTGTTGAGGTAGAGGAGCGGGCCCATGTAGTCGTTATATCCTCCCACGAAAGCGAGGATCCCCTGCCCCACAAAGGCGGGAACGGCAAGCGGGATCATAATGGTAACGTAACACTTGAAAAATCCCATGCCGTCGATCTGCCCCGCCTCGAGGAGGGACTGCGGAATGCCCGAAAAGTACTGCGTGAAAAAGAACACAGTGGCAGCGCCGCCGAAGCACCCCGGAATGATGAGCGGAAGAGGCCCCTGCGCCCAGCCGAGGATGTTATACCACAGATAGCTGGGCATCATGAGCACCGTACCCGGAATACTCATAGTGGCAATGGTGACGGCAAACATCCACTTTTTGGCACGAAAACGCATCTTGGCATAGGCGAAAGACGCAAGCCCCGAAACAAACAGCCCAACGAGCATGGACGGCACGACGATCCACATGGTATTGACAAACCCCATGAGAATGTTCGAGCGTTCGGACGTAAGCACCAGCTCGTACGCGTCTGCCGCCGTACGTTCGGACCACCAAGTAAACTCAAGGACGTTCCGCTCCTGAAAGGATGTCGAGATGATGACCCAAAAAGGAATAAGGACAAGAAAAAGCCCCAAAATCAGCAGAACGTACGCAACGATTTTGAACGCAACGGAGCCTTTGTCCTCTTTGACGCGGTTGTGCACTTTCTGCGGCGCAGCGTCTGCAGGCTGCGCTATTTTTCTTTCTTCAATAGTCATAGCTCACCCACAATTTAGAAATTCTTTTGTTAAGCGCCAGCACGAGCGAGATCACCAGAAAGAGGATAAGGCTTAGAATGGATGCAACGGGCATCCCGCCCGCGCCCGGGTTGTTCATCGTGTTGTAGATATGGAACACGGTTGTAAGCCCCGCGTCGCCCGGTCCCGCGGCGCCCGTCACGTAGCCGGACGTCTTCTGTGCGAAGATCTGTGCGATGTCGAAGGTCTGCAAGCCGTTCAAAAGCCCCATCGACAGCAAGAAGTAGAGCGTCGGGCTGATGGCGGGAAAGGTGATGGACATGAACTGCCTGAAGCGGCTTGCGCCGTCCAACTTCGCCGCCTCGTAGAGGGCGGGATTGACGTTGGCGAGCGCCGCCTGCACCATGAGGATGCCGTAGCCGGGCGCCTTCCACGCGATGGTGATGACGAGCATCCACGGGAACCACGTGCTGTCGCGGAACCAATCGGGGGGATTTGCAACGCCCAGCAAAGACAATACGGAATTGATGAGGCCGCCCGTGGGCTTGAAGATCTGCACCCACATAATGGAGATCGCAGCGGAAGAACAGACATAAGGGATAAAGAAGAAGATGGTGAACAGCTTTCCTCCCTTGATCTTCTGCGAGAGCACCGCGGCGATAACGATGGAGATGACAAGCCCCACGATATGCGAGAGCGTCATTTCCAGACTCACAAGAAAGGACTTCCAGAACGAAAGGTCGGTGAAGGCTTTCCCGAAGTTCGCAAAAGAATTCCAGCCGATCGTTGCGATGTTCATGCCGTTCATGTCGCAGAACATGGTCACGACGGCAATGCATACGGGGACCGCCGAGAAAAGCAGGAATCCAAGGAGCGGAATGGCGGCAAACGCCGTTCCGCACACCTCCTCCTTCCAGCGGAATCCGCGATTTTTGCGTGACGGTCGCGGCGAAGAGCGGATGCGTTCCCCTCCTTCCCGTACGACCGCCTCACGCGTTGCAACGGGAGAATTTTCCATAACTTCCCCCCTTTAATCGCCGATTTTTCTTGCGTAGAGCGACGCAAGCGCGTTGTTCGTCCTGCCCGTCACTTCCGCAAAGAAGTCGTCGAGCGTCGTTTTGCCGTCGCGGACGCCGCCCGCCTCGTTAAGGCGCCCCTGCCACTGATTGATCCACATATCCGTTTCCAGATAGCCCCAGTCGCCGTATAATGCATATTCGGAGGCCTCCAGAAGCACCGCTTTGTTTTTTGCCGTATACTGTGCCGTCGAATTGAGATAGCGGTCGCTGTTTGCAACGCTCTTGACGACGGGCACACCTGCAGGAGAGCCGAGATCGGCGATCTCATTCTGTACGTCATCGCTCAACAGGTACTCAATGAACGTCCATGCCTCCTCCTTGTGCGTGGAGTAGGCGGAGATTGCATAGCAGGAAAGCGTGCTGTGCGTCGCCTTTTTGCCCATGACGGGCGTTTCGTTCACTTCTTTCAAAGTGCCGTCGTCGTTGTAAACGCGGTACTGCGGCATGGGCGCGACGTCCCATTCAAAATATCCGTCGGCATAATCGCCGAGCGTATAGGAGGCGAAGGTCTCCTGCGCGAGCATGGCGATCTGCCCGTTTCCGAACATGGAGTTGTAGTCGGTGCCGGAAAGCTCGCTCGGCTTGGGTGCGACGCGCGTACCCGTCGTCATGGAGATATTGAGGAAATTCTCGAACGCCTCGCGCATGGAGGGAAGTTCATCATAGAGAGAGTTGTCGTCGAGCAGCGCCTTGATCTCCGCATCCGCTGCATGATCTTCTACATACGTTCTGTCCTTATAAGAGAGGATATCACCCGCGTTGTACAATGTTCCGTTGACGGAGACGCCGTCCTTGGTGACGAGGATATTCTTTCCCTGATCGTTGAGAGAGAATCCGTACCGGTTGGGAAGGACGCTACCGTCCGCGCTGTTCACGCCGTCGGCAAAGCCGAGCTGGATGCAGTCGCCGCCGACCGACCAGCCCCACGAGAACCACCACTCCGACATGAAGCCATAGCGGTTGGAGGAATTGTTGTCACCCACGATATCGGTGAAGATGGCGCCGAGCTGCATGACTTCTTCCCAGTTCATCGGAATCTGATTATTGAAAACGCGGTACACGTCGCCCGTTTTGACCCAATCCGTCCCTGCGGGTTTGTTCGCGTCGGTATACTCATAATATCCATGCGGCAGGTAGCCGTCGGGCAGTACACTCTCCGCGATGGAAATGATATTGATCCCCTCCTCCTTGAACCAATCGACGTTATAATAGACAACGACGGGATTATTCTCGGCGGGAAGCGCATAGAGCGTGGCGTCTCCGCCCGCCTTTCCGGGCGTCGTCGCGCTGCCGCTGTCATAGCGGAACCGCTCGACGGCATTCTCCCACAGATCGTCCTCCGAGACCGCCTCGGAGCCTGCAAGGAAATCATCGAGCGGAGCAAGATATTCGGAATCGACCGCCGTCTTGAACTGTTTTTCGCCAAGATTGACGATATCGGGCGCGGAGTCCTGCGTACCGAGCTGTGTGAGCGCCGTGCCGCCCGCATCATCCACAAGCGTAACGTGGATCTTTCCTTCGTATGCTTCATTGAAATCGTATACCGTCTGCTGCATCGTCTCCTCGTTGATGAGGTTGAGCGGCGTCAGGAACGTGAGCCTCACGCGAGCCTGTTCTTTGCGCGCATCGTCCTCTTTGTTCCCGCCGCACGCCGTAAGCCCCGCCAACGACATGACGGCGGCGACCAGCACAACTGCGATCTGCTTGAGCTTTTTCATCCTTTTTCCTCCTTCTATTCCGAACCGGATGCACCTGACTTCCTTTCGGTGATGGGTGCATCCGTCTCGTTCTTTCTGTTAAAGTTTTTTATCTGTTCCCGCTCCCGCGGGAACAGATAGGGGCGCGCCCCTAAAAAATTTTCAAATTTATATCGGAAATCACATTTCCGAGTATCCTCATTATATCACAATCTCCTCCCCCTTTCAACGCACATATCAACAGATAACTCCCACAAGTATACATGTTTTGTAGAAAAAAAGTGCAAATTATGAATTTTTTCCTCGTCTCCCCCTTGTATTCCTTTGCCCACCGTGGTACAATGGTGCCATGAATAATAAAAAATATCTGCAGTTCCAACTCGAATCGCAGCGCGACCATGCCGACTACTTTCACGCCGAAAAATACCTCTCCGACGGCTATTATGCGCATTTTCACCGCAATGCGGAGCTCTACTGCGTCTACGAGGGCGCCGTGACCGTCACCATCGGGAAAAACGAATACGCCCTCACCGCAGGAGAGGGCGTATTCATCGACAGTCTGCAGGTACACAGCTATCTCTGCGACGAAAAGGCGGAGATCGGATTTGTTCTCTTCGGCGAAACGTTCATGCGGCCCTTCCACAAGACCTACCCGAACATGACGCCGCCCGTCCTTCTGAACGACAAGGAAGCCAACCGCCCCCTCTTCGACTATCTAAGCACGATCGGCGGCAGAAAGTCGGATTTCGACGCTTTGGAGGCGTATGCCCATACCTCCATGCTGCTCCACTTCATCGTCTCCGCCTATGGCGTCGTCCCCGCACGGGAGGACAGAAAATCTTCCGACTTCATCATCACCAATATCATTCAATACATTTACGACCACGCCGACGAGGACATCACGCTCACCTCCCTTGCCGAGCACTTCGGCTACAACCGCATGTCCGTGAGCCATCTCATCAGCAAGTATATCCGCATCGATCTGAGGAACTTCGTCAACGATATCCGCGTACAGAAGGTCGTTTCGCTGCAAGCCCTTCCTGAGAATAAAAACATCTCCACGATGGAGCTTGCCTCTCGCTGCGGCTTTAAGAGCGTCTCCAGCTTCTACCGCGCCTATAAGCGTACGCTGGAAAACAGGTGATCCGCTTCTCATTTTTTATACTTGTATTGCCACGGCTTAATAATCAGAGAAGGATCGCCATATAAGCGGGAATGCAGACGATCTCGCCGTTTACTGCAAGATTCTTCGCGTGGACGATATACGCCCTTCCGATACGCTGATGATATTTCCTCAAAAACCGATCCAGCGAATCCGTCGTGTAGCGTTTCCCGGATTTTACCTCAATGGGATAAAGTTTTGGCTTCATCTTGCTGTTGTTCGACAAGATAAAGTCTATCTCCATATCGTTGCGATGCTTTGTTTCGTCATAATGCGTATAAAAAAACAATTTGTGTCCGCTCGCCACAAGACACTGTGCGATCGCGTTCTCGAACAACATCCCCTCATTGATGGAAAGTCTGTCGTGCAGGATCTGTTTGTAATCAATACGACATGGAGATTTCTTTCCGACAAAGAAACGGTAAAGAAAATCACCGAGACACTCTATCGGATGCACGAACAGACCAGTCGAGAAAGTTCCATTCTCAAAAGTCTTGAAAACCAACGGTCTGCCGCCATAAAAGCAACGCAGAACTTGATATCTGCAATCGAGCAGGGATTTCTGACAGAACAGACAAAGATAGGCCTCAAGGAATCAGAATCACAAATTTCCCAACCGGATTTTGATATTGAACAAGAAAAGCAGCGTTCCTATACATACCTCACTCCGCAAATCATCGAAGACTATCTGAACTCGATGCTCTGCGGCAACGTTCCTATACATACCTCACTCCGCAAATCATCGAAGACTATCTGAACTCGATGCTCTGCGGCGACATTAAGAGCATGGAGATCCGAAAAGCCATCGTCAAGGTATTCATCCGTGAAGTGATCATCTAAACAACAAAATCGTTATCACATACAAGTTTACTGAACACCCTGATAAACATACAATATCGGTCACAAATACAAAAACCATCGAAAATCAGTCGGGAACGGCTGCTTTTCCCTTCCCCCAAAGTTCGAACAAACTCGCAAGCCCTGCGCCACAAATAAATAATACGAACCTCGGCGAAATGCCGAGGTTCGTATTATTTTATACAAGAACTCATTATAATCCAGAATAACACCATACTCAAACCCTCAAATCCAAGCTCTGCAAGGCACTGTAGTTTGACTACCGTTCAGGATAACACCATACTCAAACTCAAGGTTGGATCCGGGACAAGCGGAGCGCGTTTGACTACCGTTCAGGATAACACCATACTCAAACCCTGCCGTTCCCGTAATGTTCACGGAAAGAGTTTGACTACCGTTCAGGATAACACCATACTCAAACCACATATGCAATACAGAATGATTCTACTGGGTTTGACTACCGTTCAGGATAACACCATACTCAAACATATGTTCATACGGACGAACACCATCAAGAGTTTGACTACCGTTCAGGATAACACCATACTCAAACCCGCGATGTTATCGCTGAAGTCCTCGGCGTGTTTGACTACCGTTCAGGATAACACCATACTCAAACATGGTCGCAATAAAGAAGCACAGGAGAAAAGTTTGACTACCGTTCAGGATAACACCATACTCAAACGCCGTTTTTGTACCCGTCTTCGTACGTCTGGTTTGACTACCGTTCAGGATAACACCATACTCAAACCATAACTGCCACGGGGGCGCGAAATTTGACGTTTGACTACCGTTCAGGATAACACCATACTCAAACCTCAAATTTGAGTATTTTTGCGCACCACACGCAGAAATCAAGAACGGTAATTCAGCGTATCCTACTATAAATTATATCATATTTGCACCCGTTATGCAACAATTTCGCACAAATCTCTGTCAATGATCGTAACGATCTCCCCTTTCAGCTTTGGTTTTTGCACATTTTCCAACAAAAATATCCCGACATCCATCAGCTCCGTTTCATGATAAAAATCAAGGAGCTGTCTCTGTCAAAACGGTCTTCAAGTTGAACAAGAAAAAACATTTTATTCCAAAAAACGCTTCACAAACACGCATGTAAAGCAAGAGATTGCCCAACAGGGTCTCTTCTTGCTGAATACAAACTCCGAACGATTTGAAAAGTTCCGTCATTCCGCTGTCTTCATTATAATCGATCGGGCATTCGCTTTCCGCATTCAATTTTGCCAAAAAGTCTGACAAAACCTCACGAAGCTGCTGATACTCACGCAAAAAGTTCTGTTCGGCCACTGCCTGTAATTCGCGGTAGAGTTTTGACTGAAATCTCCTTTCATTGAACCGTAAGTCAAAATAATCATATATTACAGCTCCCCGTTGGGACAGCGATAACATTTCCTCCCGATCCGACAGACAAAAATTCCCCGATGCACCGCCGATCTGACCGAACAGCTCCGCACAATATCCGAAGAATTTCTCTTCCGATTCTACAACGAGAACGTTGATCCTGCCTGCCTCGATCTCAAATGTATTTTCAAAATCAAAGTGAGCCAGCTTCATAGGATCACCAACCTTTCATCGCTGTCGATCACGAGTACAGGTCTCCCGCCCCATCCGGACCCGCTCATTGAGAATATTGCAAAGCGCATGCTTACAATCGGGCGTCAGTTCCTGACCCGTCTGAAACACAAACCGATCGACAAGGATACGAAACGGTTCCATCAGATCGCAGGATAAATTAAAGGCATTGAACTCGTTCTTATGCGCGATCCCCAGCTGGGTGTTCATCCCATTTGCAACGATCTCGCGATTGAATGCAGAGAGAATGACGGCATATCCGTAATTCAGAGCGCCGTTCAAAAAAGTCTTATCCCCTCTTTTGAACGATAGCCCGAACAACGCGTTGAAATATACCTTTGCCGCATGACCCTCGCGGTTGGTCACATCTCCGGGCTGTACTTCTGCGGCATATTTTTCGAGCATCCCCGCCTGATCCGCCGCAATTTGCTGAAGCAATGCTTTTTGGCGCACGATCTTCAGACGGACGATCTCTGCCCACACCGCATCTTTGGTCTGTTCCTCCCACCCCAGCTGTCGTTTCAAGCATCCGCTCGCATCATGCCTTCCGTTGAACGCAAGCAGCTGAGAGATCGGATTGTGCTTTTCATCGCAAAAGATCACATTGACCTTATTTTTGACCAACTCGCAAAGCAGCGCCGCCGTCATCGATACGCCGGTCGACTCCACGAGCAGCGTATCGATTTCGGAAAGATATACCTTTTGGACATCCTCTCCACGGCAAACGAGATAACCAAGTTTATATTCCAGCTTGCATCGGCGGGTGATCACGACCACGCGCCAGCTCATAAAAACTCTTTCAGATCGACGATGCGCCGATAGTACCCTGTAGGAGACTGAAAGATCAATTTGATCTGCAGATCCTGTATGAATTTTGAAGACAAGACGATCCCGGCATGTGCAGGCCCGCCGAGCAGGGTAAAGTCTGCGGCGACACAGTTGCACTGCGTGAGATGGAGCACCTCAAAAATCACCCTGCACTGATCTTCGCGCGAAAGAGAGGCAAAATCCGCACGTTGCTCCCGCAGGAATGAAACCTGCCCTTTCAGGGAAAGCCCTGCATAGACGGGTGAATCCAGCTTTTCGGTCAACCTGTCATAGAGCCGCAAATTCTCCTCCGCCGTAATGCAGTCGCGGACGGCAAGCTCCGGATTGTTATACTTTTTCCGGTCGCGCATATGATTGCCGATCTTTTTCAGGTACCGCGCACTTTCCTCATCCAAAAACAGCTGATTGGCATTGCACCAAATCACGCGGCTTCCGGTTCTGCCGCGCAGCCAGGCGTATGAGCCGCCGATGCAGAACAGCGTATTCAGTTTGATGGGATCCATGAGAATTTCAGGATCATTCAACCCCTGCTCCCTGCAAAAAAGCAGCTTATCTTGCCTACTGCCGGAGGTCTGCAGATGCCGCCAGAGCGGATAGGACTCCAGCGAAAGCATCATTTTCCCCTTTTTGCCCTTACTGCGCACCAGTAAAAAGTACGCGGTCGATGCCTTGTTGTATCCGCCGTACTTCGCGGTGTCTGCAATGGCGCCGTGCTGCTTCAGAGGGACAAGCCCCTCATTCTTTCCCGCAGGGACGGGGTTGACGTCAAAGAGCCCGCCCTTTCCGTCCATCGTCATACGGATGACTTTGCAGGTATTTTTTGCGATCGTGCGGAAGATCTGCTCCTTTTCCGCCACCTTCCATGCGCCCGGAATATCCCGTTCATACAAACGGTCGATATTATAGCTCTCAATGCCGTGATCGCGGAAATAGACGGCAGCGTTGTGATTGAATTTTGTGTTGTACACATTGCCGACGACGATATTGATATAGGCGTCCTTCGCATGGTGCAGATCGTTGAGTTCACGCACTTTGACAATGCCGAACCTGTCCTTAAACGCATTGGCATTTGCCGCTTTTGCATAGACGATCTCCGTATCCGGCAGCATTTTCTGAAGGATTTCCGCAACCGCCTTTGTGCTCTGCCTGGTGCAGACGAGCTGGCGGCTGATAAAGTCGGCAAGCTCGTCCTGCGTCAGCGGTGCCGTGCGCATCAGGCGATCGTACTTTTTCTCGCTGATCAGCTCCTTTTCCCTGAGCATACGCCAGAAAGCTGCCATCTGCGAGCGGACCTCAGACGCGATCGGATATCTGTCCCCCTTGACGGCATTCTCCGTCTTAAAGACGAGGACGCGGTTATCCAGGCTGTCATCCTTGATCTTGGACTGCGGATAGATATGATCGATATCGCAGACGTTGGTATCGAATACGTCCTCCAGCCGGATGGGTTTGCCGGAATACATGCTCCTGCCGAGCTGACGGTAATAGAGCACGAGTTTATCGCTGTTGAATTTGAGATCGGGAACCGCTTCGATCTCAGCGGCCCAGTCCCGCTCCTCCGAACGGATACTTCGATACAATGTAAGCAGCTGCTGCTTGCGGGAGACGGTGCGCTCTCCCTTACGGGATGCGTCATTGCCGTCGCGCGCCATTTCGATGAATACTTTCCCGGGCGCGCCGCCGAGGATCTTTTCGATCTCGCGGACGAGTTCGACGGTACGCCAGATCGCGCGCTTGACCGAGGGCGAGCAATACAGATCGTCCACCGTCTGATAGGTCACCTTGCCACCGGGCGTATTTTCGGCGTTGTAGCGATCGATCTCATTCTGAAAGCCGTACTGCGCCGAAAGCAACTGCATGAAGTTTTCGCCCGTTGTGCGCATCGCCTGAATGATCGTCATCAGCTCTCCGTTTTCATCGGCGCAGCGCGGACTTACGATCCCGTCGAGCAACATTGCGGACAGCCTGCCCCACTTGGTATAATTGAGCCCTTTCAGCCGCTTGATCTCCTCGTCCGTGAGGACGCCGCCGTATGCTTCGCGGATGCGCCTTTCCAGCCTGCTCTTGTCGGAGATCAACGTGATCCATACGATGATCTGCTCGCACATTTCACGATGCGTCTGCACCTTCTCCCCCAAGAAGCGCAGATCGTACCACGGCGCAAGGGAAGTCTTGAAATCCCCGTCAAGTCCGCTGAACACTTCCGTCGTACTGTCTGCAGGCAGCAGTCCGTTCCGGATGAGCAGGGCGAGACAGGCTTTCAGCGTCACCTTCTTATGCTCTTTGGCGTACGCGTAGATCAGACGGCGCGCCGCATCGTTTTTGACGCCCTGAACGCGAAGATTGTTCAGTTCATTGAGAAACGTAAATTCGCTGTACAGCAGAGAAGACGCGGGGAGCACGTCCTGTCCGACCAGATAGGTGCACTGATTGGTCATGCGGCGGATAAACCGCTCTTCCGATGCGTCTGCGTCGATCGCCTCCTGAAAATTCCAGGGCGTGATGCTGACGCTCTCGTATCCGGGGCGGCGGACCGCCCAGGCAAATTGACTCTGTGTGTGCAGCGGTCCGACATAGTAGGGAATGCGGAACGTCATCAGAGTGACGATCTTCTCCGTGACCGTACTGCCGCCCTGCTCCTGCCTCAGGAACGGAAAATATTGTTCGGCGTTGGCGAGGATGGCTTTGAGTTCCTGCAAATGGACCTGATAGGGAATGACGCCGTTTGCGTTGGAGACCTGCTTGGGCAAAAACTCACCGCGCTCCATCTGAGACAACACGGCTTCATCCGTGATCCCCACTTCTTTTTTCAGGAAAGCATAAAATTCGTCTCGCTTGCACTTTGCAAACCCCTTTTGCCTGTCCATGCCGATATAAGCCGCATAGTTGTTCTTTTTTGCGCGGCGGCGGAACACATCGGCATATTTGGCAGGACAATGTTCCCTGATATACTCCTTCAGCCACTTCAGATCGGAGGCGTGCTTTTCATAGATCCTGACCTTGGCAAGGGAAATGAAGCGTTCCTCACCCATGATCCCGCACAGAATCGACCAATCATAGACCGCCTTCAGCAGACGGACAAGCTCCGCCTCATCCGTACCGACGGCGACCTCGATCGCCGGCAGATCGCTCTCATCAAAGCCCGCCTTTTCAAAAGAGAAGCTCTTGATCTCAAAGTCCTCGTTGGCCGCATAGAGTTCTTTCAGCGATACGCTGCCGCCCGTGATCGCCTTGACGAGCGCAAGAAGGGATTTTTCTTTTCCCGCTTTCAGACAAAGCGCGAGCTGTTTTTGCCGGTCCCGCTTGCTTCCCCTGCCTGCACGCAGAAGCGCCAATCCTTCGTTCAACCCATCCAATGCGAGCGTCGGCATATCCCGATCGCTCAGAAAGGCATTGATCTTAAAAAATGTCTCGCGCACAAATTCCGAGTCGCCCGCCTGGAAGGACTGCGATTCAAACAGAAAGTGCCCGCGGTTTTTTATGATGTGGTGGATCGCGAGATAGAGAAGCCGGATGTCCCTGATCTCCCCCTGCAGAAACGCGGCACGCAGGTGATAGACGGTCGGGTATGTCGCAAAATACGTTTTATCCCGAAAATCGGCATCCGCAAACAGGGCGTCTGCCGTTTTGAGCGCCCTGTCCTTATCCGAAAGAAACAGCGCGCTGTTGTTCAGCCTGAGAAAGAAAAGCGGATCCACCTTTGCGATCTCCTCCGCAAAGAGACTTTGCAGAAGCAGAATGCGCTGACGCGTCCTCGCCGTTCGTCTGCGTGCAGTCCGGAACGCACGCCTGTCTGCGGCGCCCTGCGCCTCGTCAAAGAGGTAGCTCCCCCAGAGATCTCCGCGCGCCCGAATCAGGCGGTAATCCTCGTCTGTCACCGCCCACCCGACGGAATCCGTGCCGATGTCCAACCCGATATAATATTTTTTTTGCATGTTCCCCTTGACAACTCCTTTTTTCTGTTGTATAATGAATGCACTTGAACAGGTGACTACCGTTCAGGATAACACCATTAGTTCAAATAAGATTTTTTCAAATCGCCGATCCATTCGGTCGTACACGATGTGTACTCACAGATCCGCTCTCGCAGCGGATTTGTTTTTTTACCCGTTGACATATACGACAGGCAATGCCGTATTTTCAAACTTTTCCTCTATTATAACATAAGTTAGAAACGCTTTCAATAAGTTAGTAAAAAATAATTCAAATACAATCGACACCAATGAAAAACAGTCCGCAGAGCGCGGACTGTTTTTCCGATCGATGCATCATCAATTCAGATACACGACTGTATCGTTGCATCTGCGGCGGCGCAGATAATAACTGAGAACGGGCGAAAGGCGCACGGAAAGCGCCCCCTGAGGACAGGCAAGCGCACATCTGAGACAGCGAATGCATGCACTGTTTGCCCGTCCCTGCCGCATTGCACGCATGGGGCACGCCGCTCCGCAGGCGTTACACCCCACGCAGTTCCCGCCGCGCACGAGTTTTGCACCGATACGGCTGCGCCATGCGGGCGCAAAGTCGGAGAGGATATGCTTGGGCGTCTTGGGGAGCATGATCTCCGCACCGCCCTCGGAAATTTTTGCAAGCAAGGGCGCAAGCGGCGCACCGTCAAAGCGCCAGCCGTCGCACGCGAGGGAATGTTCGGTCGGGACGTATGCCCCCGCGATCACGCTGCCGGGGAAGAGTTGCTGCGCGTCATACAGCACGCGCCCGTAGGACATGCCGCCGTACGTCGCAATGAGCGCGGCGCATCCGGCTTCGGCGCGGCGCAAAAATCCGGCAACGGGAGGCGGAAGGTTTTCGCAGTAGACGGGAAAGACGATGAGCACCCGCTCCCCTCTGCACTTCGTTTTTTCTCCGATGGATATGACGCGCCCGCCCAGCCGTTCGGCGCAGTATGCGGCGACCTCGGCGCTGTGTCTCGCGCCCGAAAAGCAGTAGACATCAATCATCGCCTACTCCCGCTTCGGCGCGCATCAGGGCGCATTCTGGCAGCTCTTCCAGCGAAAAACCGAGGCAATGCTCCATTTCGTAGACGACCTCCTCGCGCGGACGGCCGCAGCGCTTGCTCGAGAGGGAGATCTCCAGCGCGCTGAACGGGATCATCTTGCTTTCGCAGCGGTAGTAGCGCACGAACTGGGTATGATCTTTGCAGCGCTCGATGGAGCAGCTCGTATGCAGCGCCTTCTTGCTCTCGTCGGGCGCGACCCAGCCGCATTCACGCACCAGAATGTCCTTGACGCGGTTCCAGTCGTACGTCCCTCCGCTGATCGCATCCATATCCAGATGCACGAACGCGGGGACATTGCCCGTAAACGACGAGCGCCGGATCGCCCGCCTGAGGGGAGGCAGCAGCTCGGGCACGGCGTGGATCGCCTCCACGACGCTATGCACCGGCTCGCCCTGATAGCCGCTGTATTTTTTGACGAGGTTGTCCCCGTAGGCGAGCTGCTTCATGGTCATGAGCGCCTGGATCTGTCCCTGCCGCAGGGGCGGATGCAGCGTCAGAAGCCGCCCGACGTTATACAGCGCGGTCAGAAGGCGGTTGTTTGCAAAAGAATAGGCGATCTTCGGGGCGATATGGTTATAGTACAGACCGAGCATCTGCACCGGCTCGTTGCCTGCCATAAAATACGGGACGCGGTTTTCCACCAGCTCAGGATAGAAGAGAAGGTAGGCAAGCGACGGGCAGGCGCAGGTATTGCCCGCCAGTTCATAGAGCCTGCGATAGACGCGCTTTAAGTCGGCGCGGCTGACGGAGCGGGTGATGAATTCCACCCGATCAAACGCCCGTTTTGCGCCCTCGATGCTCGCCCTGGCGCTCTCGGAGATGAACGGGATCTCCCAAGTGAGCGCAAGGACGCGCAGCCCCTTGACCTTGGAGAGGTAGTAGAGCAAATAGGTCGAGTCCTTGCCGCCCGTATAGAAGAGCGCGACATCAAAGCGCGATTTTTTGGAACGCGGGATCTCGTCGATGAGGGGCAGAACGCTCTTTAAACTCTTTGTCTCCTCCTCCGTCTGACACATGGGACAGCGCCCCGTGTCATCAAATTCCAACCCGGGAAGGATGAAGTCGTTGGCGCAGCAGGACGTGCAGAAGCGCGCCTCCGACAGCTTTTTCGGAATGTTCCGCACCTGCGACTGCGGCACGACCTGCGTCCCGAGCAGGCCGCCGAGCGCCGTCTTCTCCCTCTCCGTCAGCTCCTTGGGCAGCGCGGCGACGATCTCGCGCTGCTTTTTGGAGAGTTTCACGGTGTTGCGGAACATGACCCCGCGGTTGCGCAGTCCGTAATAGTACAATTTATTTGCTTCCAGTTTCCAGCGGCTCTGTAATGCGTACATGGCATTCCCCCTTGATACATTCATTGTACCATATCAGCGCTGCGATTTCAAGACGCGGCGGAAATTTACCGCCCGATTTTCAGTGACCTGTCTCAAATATATTGCATAAAAAAGGACCGCCGCAGCGGTCTGTTTTCGGTCAGCGCGCCGTACGCACGGCGCCGTTTTCACATTTGTTGCCCCAGGCGTCGATCAGCTCGTTTTCGCGGTAGACGCAGATGATCTCGCAGTGGTTTGCGCACTTGCCGCACTCGAAGCCGCGCGTGCGGAACGCGATATCGGCAGTATCAAAGGAGAACGGTTTCTCCCTGCCGCTGCGTCTTGCCAGCACCGCGACGCCGAACGCGCCCATCAGGTGCCCGTTCTCGTCCACGATGACCTCGTGTCCGACGGCATCCTCGAACGCCTTTTTGACGCCGACGTTCTTGCTCACGCCGCCCTGAAAAACGATGGGCGGCAATATCTTTTTGCCCTTGCCGATATTGTTCAGATAGTTGGTGACGACCGCCTTGCACAGCCCGGCAATGATGTCCTCCTTCTTATGCCCGATCTGCGCCTTGTGCACGAGGTCGCTCTCCGCGAACACCGTACAGCGCGCCGCGATGTTGGTGGGCTTTTTTGAAGTGAGCGCGATCTCGCCGAAGTCCTCCACCGAGACGCCGAGGCGGTGCGCCTGGCTGGAGAGGAAGGAGCCCGTCCCTGCCGCACACAGCGTGTTCATCGCATAGTCGGTGACGAACCCGTTTTCGATGATGACGATCTTGGAATCCTGCCCGCCGATCTCGAAGATGGTTCTGACGTCTGGATGCACCGTCGTCGTGCCGATCGCATGCGCCGTGATCTCGTTCTTGACAACGCTCGCGCCCGTCATGACGCCGATGAGCTTTCTTGCGCTGCCCGTCGTACCGACGGAGACGACCTGCACATCCTGCTCTTTGAGCTGCGATTCAAGCGCTTTCAAAAGGCGCTTGACCGCGCCCATCGGGTCGCCCTCCGTCCAGAGGTACCCCTTGGCGAGAATATTGTTGCCCTGATCGATGACCACGCCCTTGGTGGAGATCGAACCGATATCGATGCCTAAGTATCCTTTTGTCATGCTTTTCTCCCGTTTCTTGCTTCGACCATGTCGTAAAACGCCTCCAGCCGCGTGCGCACGCCCGTCTCGCTCGTCTGCGAATCAAAGCTGAAGTGCAGAATGGGCACGCCGTAGTCCCGGCTGACGTTCTGCAGAATGGGCATGGCGTCGATCTCCGGCATGCAGCCGAAGGACTTGACCTGGATGATGCCCGCGCACCCCTCTTTGGCAAAGGTGATCGCCTCGCCGATCGTGGAGTTCGCCGTCGCACCCAGCGCGTATTTTGCGTACCGCTTGGCGATCTTCTCCTTCTTCCTGCCCTGATTGTGGATGATGGAATTGGTGAAATTCATCTGGCGGTACACTTCCATGCCGAACTTGGCGAGCTCCTTTTCCATAAAGTAGTTGGAGAAGGGCTCCTGCACGGTATAGTAGTCCCCGACCATGCCGATCTTGATGGTCTTTGCGGGCTTGTTGAGCGGGATGGCGTGCAGCTTTTTGCGGTACTCCTGCGAGAGCGCCTTCAGCTCTTTGCCGTCCGCAATGTTCTCCAGCTTGCTTAAGAACTCGTGATAGGTCGCGTCAAAATCGCCGTCATGCACTTCAAACCCGATGTTGTGACGGATGAAGTCCTCGAACTCGTCCAGCACCTCGATGATCTTGAAGGTGACGGGCACCGCCTTGGCGATTTTTACCATGCTCAGGTCGGGATTGATGATCTTGAAGTGCTCGTAGATGTCCTTGGGCGAGCGCCAGTTGACCGCCGCCATGTCGAAGAACTCAAACTCATAGCCCATGTCCCGCAGGATGCGCGCGTTGAGCTCGCCGTAGTAGTTGAGGCGGCAGCCGCCGTAGATCTGCATGAGACAGTTCGCCCCCAGCTCCAGCGCCTCCAGATAGCAGCCCATACAGTATTTGAAGGGCGAACAGACATAGTCGGGGCTCGTTCTGCTGCCCAGTTCCAGCGTGCGCCGCGTGATGGGCGGCGGAATGAGATATTTTACTTCAAATCCGTGCTCACAGATATATTTGAAGGCGTAGGCATAGTTCGCCATGTGCGGGAAGCACGCCACGATCTCATGATGCGTCATGACCCCTCTCCTTTCTGAGCGCGATGATGTCGACAAAGCTCTCAAGACGGGTCTCGATGCCTGCAGAACCATCCTGCGCGTCCACAGTGAGCGTGATGATGGGCGTATCCTTGAAGGTGCGGATGACATACTCGTTCACCATGCTGTCCGTACCGCACGGGAAGGCGGTGAGCATGACGATGCCGTCCACATGCTCCTTATAGAGTGCGACCGCGCCGACGAGATGGCGGTTATACGCCCAGGGCATATTCTCCGATACCGTATAGGATGCGCGGATGCAGTCGCGCTCGTCGCCGTACTCGGCGATGATCGGCTCGCAGCCCAGCGCCTTGATCATCCCGATGACGGGTTTGCCGATATAGGCGTCCCCGACGCAGTATGCGTGCGCGACGAGCAGGATCTTAAGTTTTTCGGAGGTCTCGATCTTCTCGTGCTGGCGCTCGGTGCGGAAACGCTCGTAGAACATCTGCGCCTGCTTCGCCGTCTGATAGGCGTTCTTATAGACCGACTTCTTGATCTTGAGGTACTTTGCCATCTTGTAGACGGCTTCCTGCTCGGTGTCCGGCTTGTCCTCTCCCACGCTGTAAAAGAGGAGCTTGACGTCGCGTTCGCGGAAGGTGTTGGCGACGAGGTCGGTCTGCGCCATGAAGCGCGTGCACATCTGCAGTCTGTGGCGAAACGCCATGCGCGGCACAAAGACATAGTCGCATTTGCCGATCAACCAATCCACATGACCCAATAACAGCTTGACGGGCAGGCAGGTCTCGTCGATAGAGAGCATCTCGCCGCGCGCTAAGATCGCCCTGTCCGTCTCGGGACTGACAATATATTCCACGCCGATCTCCGTAAAGAAGGTCGTCCAGAATTTCTCGTTTTTGTACCAGAGCATTGCCCTGGGGATGCCCACCTTCATCTTACTTCGCAAAGAAAGCGACGGCGATCGCGCCGGGGCCTACATGCGTGCCGATGGTGCTGCCGATGAGATAGTACGGGACATGATCGGTGTGCTCCTTCCAGAGTGCTTCGCTGTCACGGATGTACTTTTGCAGGAACTCATCGGAAAGACCCGAATAGCCCAGCACATAGGGCATCGTAAAATCGATGCCGCCGCAGTCGCTGACGAGCTTGGTGAGCAGGTTGTTGCCCTTTTTGGAGCCCATCGCCTTACCGACGAGCTTGACCTCGCCCCTGACGACGGAGATGACGGGCTTGATAGAGAGCATCTCCCCGGCGATCGCCGTCACGGAGGAAATACGCCCGCCCTTGCGCAGATACTGCAGGGTATCGAGCACGGCAAGCAGCTGGATCTTGCCCTTCTTTTCGTCCAGCTCGGCTGCGATCTCCGCCGCGCCGAGCCTGCCCTCTTTGACCAGGCGCACGGCATACTCCAATAAGATGCGTTCGCCGATGCAGGCGTTGAGGCTGTCCACAACGTATACCTTGCCCCCGAACTTCTTTGCCGCCTTCACCGCGCTCGCATGCGTGCCGGAGAGCTTGGACGAGAGCGTGATCGCGACGACCTCGCTGCCGTCCTCCGTGAGTTCGGAAAACGCCTCTTCAAAGCGGTATTCATTGATCTGACTTGTCTGGGGCAGCGTATTCGTCTCAATGAGCTTTTCAAAGAACGCCCTGTGCGAGAGCGTCACGCCGTCCAGAAACTCCTCTTCGCCGAAGCGGATCTGAAGAGGCAAAAGCGAGACGCCCAGCGCCTGCGCGTCGCTCTGTTCCAGATCGCATGCGGAATCCACCAAAATTTTGATCATACGTCCTCCTGCGCGTCTGCCTGTTCCCGCAGCAGATCGCGATAGTAATGTTCAAGGTTGCCGCAAATCTCCAAAAGGGTCCTATAAAACAACGAGCGCTGTTCTTCCGTGAGGTCTGCGCTGCCCGCCGCGACGGCGCGTGCCGCGCGCACGGTGACGTATTGCGCCAGTTGCTCCCCCTTTTCCGTCAGGGTGACGGCGGCGTTGTGCCGCCCCGCGTCGCCGACGACATACCCCCCCTCGCGCAGCTGCGCGATCGCGCGGGAGATCGCCGCCTTGTCATCCAGCGTCTGACGGCACAGTTCGCTCGCCGTCAGTCCGTCCGGATGCATGCGCAGGTGATACAGGCACATAACATGCACCGCTTTCAACCCGAATTTGTGAATCTCCAGCGACTTGATCTTCTGCACCAGCTTGCTCATTTTGAGAATCGTCATCGTAAACCGTTCGAATACGTCGTCCACCTTGCCCGCTCCCTGGTTGATTTGTCAACAACACGGGCATTATACACATTTGCGCCATGCTTGTCAAACGCAGAGAGGCGCAACGGCAATATTTCCCAAAAAAAATTTATGCCCCGCCGCAGACTGCGACGAGGCGTAAATACACAAAAAACCGAATCCTGTCCTGTCCGGAATACCCTGTATTCTTTACCCGACCTTCCCATATTTCCGTCAAGCCTGCGGAGGAACGTCGATCTCCATATCCGAATCGGGATAGGTGCAACAGGGATGAATATAGCCGAACTTATGATCTGCAAGCCGGCGCGCATCTTCGCCCGCAACGGAATGATCTCCCGAAATGAGACGGCTGTGACAGAATCCGCACACGCCGCCGCGGCACTTGGACGGGACTTTCAGCCCCGCGCGCTCAAGGGCGGTAAGAATGGTCTCGCGGCTGTCTGCGGAAACCGAATATGTTTCAAACCCTATATGCACGGTAATCGTGTATGTCTTCGCAGCGACGTCGCGCGTCCCCGTACAGTTCGCCTCCGTGCGGATGCGACGGCGGGGAAGCGCAAGCTTTTTTAGCTCCCCGTCTAAATGCCTGAGCATGGCGCCCGGTCCGCATATCATGACGGTATAGTCGCCCGAGGCGTGCGCTCCGATCAGCTCCGCCGTGATGAAACCGTGTTCGTAGCCCTCTCTTTCCTCATCGCTTAACACATAGATCACCTTGATCTTATCGCCCGCTAGTGCATCCAGTTCTGCCTTGAACGCAAGATCCTTCTCAGTCCGCGCGCCGTAGAACAGGACAAGACTGCAGTCCTCCGTGCCGTCCGCGATCGCCTGCGCAAGAGAATAGAAGGGCGTGATGCCGCTCCCTCCCGCAAGGGCGACGACCGTCTTGGCATCGCGCAGCGGCTCGTAATAAAACTCACCCGACGGGTCGCCGATCGTAAAGACGTCTCCCGCCTTGGCTTCATCGACCAGATAGCCGCTGAAAAAGCCCTCTTTCTTGACGGTGAGCGTCAGCATCTTTGCAAGCGCCGCCTTGGGCGCGGAGGAGACGGCGTACGGGCGGGCGACTTCGCTCTCGCCCACCCTGCAGCCGAGCGTCACATACTGTCCCGCGCGGAAATGCATGGGCTTTTCCAATGCAAAGGTAAAGGACTTGAACGAAGGCGCGACCTCTCTGACCTCGGTCAGCGTCGCCTTCTGATAGCCCGGATGCAGCACCGCCGCCGTCTCGTTGACGCGGTAGCGCTTGGGAAGCGGCGTCGCAGCGCCCTCGGCGAGCGCTTCGCGGCGCTTGGGCACCATTTTCTTGAAACGCAGCAGGTCCATGAACCCGAAGATCTGTTTTTTGAATACAAACATGGCTCAGCCCTCCCTCTTAAGATCGCCCACCGTCTGACGGCCGGAGATGTCGCCCGCATGATAGGCGCTCGAATAGCCCGAAAGACGCATCGCATAGCCGCCCGCAAAGCGCAGCCCGCGCACGCCGTTTTCATAGTCCTCGTTCATCATCTGCAGACGGGGCATCAGACCGTCCCAGTACTGCGACTCATAGCCGTAGATCGTCCCCTGCGGGTGCCCGCAATAGCGCGCATACGTCATGGGCGTCGCAATGGAGATCTCCTCGATATGATCGCGGATCCTTGCGCCCGTGTCGCGCTCGAAGCGCTCGATCATGCGGTCGGCAACCCGGTTTTTTGTCCTGACGTAGTTCTCGGGCGTGACATCCGACCACGCGTCCGTCCCGTCCTCCCGCTGCATGAACAGCGTCGTGAAATACATCATGCACGTCCCTTCGGGCGAGCAATCGGGCTGCGCGCGGTTGAGACAGACGGTCGCCTGTACATCGTTGTCCTCAATCGTCTCCATCAGATGATACTGTCTCACCGAGTCCGAAGTATCGTACAGAAAATAATTATGGTTTTGTACACCCATCTCCTCTGCCGTGGCGTCCAGTCCCAAAAACATCGTAAATCCCCTGCCCGAAAGTTTACGCGCGTTGGTCGCACGGACGATGCGCTCAGGTACATTTTCCATCATCTTGCCGTATACAAGATGCGGCGCACAGTTGGCAACGATGTGACGCGTCTCCACCGTGGTGCCGTCTGCCAGCACGACGCCCTCTACGCCGTCCTTGCCTGTAAGGATTCTGACTGCCTCAGTGTTCATATGGACTTCGCCGCCCAGTTCGAGGAAACGCTCGATGAAGGCGAGGGAAATTTCATGCGAGCGGGACTTGGGGCTGACTGCGCCGCGCAGGATATAGCGGTTGACCATGGAAGCATAGTGCGCAAAACTCATGTCCTCCAGGTGCGCGCCGAGGTAACACCAATAAGCGCTTAAAATATCCTGCGCTTTCTGCGGCATTTTCAGCGCACGGAGCACTTCATTGACGGAGTAAGAACCGCATCGGACAAAGTTGCCGTAATTCTTTACCATATATTTGGAATCTGTCTTGCCGTTGACGGAGTTACTGTACGCCTGTGCGAGGCGCACTTCCTCGGCAAGGGAAAAGAACTTCTCCGTTGATGCTCTGCTGCCCGGAACGTATTGCTCCATGCGGTCAATAAACGCCTTTACGCCGAAAGGCATGGTCGCATCCAACCCTTCCGACTTACAGATGACGCGGTAAGCGTCGGGGATCGGAAGCCACTCGATCTTGTCCGTCACACCGAGCGAATCAAATAACTGACGGAGATCGCCCGCATTTTCCGCCGTGCCGAAATCGTTGAGTTCGTGAAGCGACGCCTCAAACTCAAAACGTCCCCGACGGAAACTGGTCGCAAATCCACCCGGAAGGTTGTGTTTTTCGACCAGCAAAGTTTTTACACCGTTCTGCGCAAGACGCACCGCAGCCGTCAGTCCGCCGTTCCCTGCGCCGATGACGACCGCATCATATTTTCTGTTCATTTTCCCCTCCTTGTCGTTCTTCGCACTGATTGTACCGCGAAAGAGTGATTTCGTCAAGACTCTGGGGGAAATTTAAGCCGTCATTCCTTCTATTTTATGAAAAAAACAAAAATTTCTGAAATTTCTGCAAAAAAATCTTGCATAAGTTGCGCAGAATGCTTGACAAGCATGTGTTTTTTTAGTATCATTACCGTTGTTCACGGGGGCGTAGCTCAGTTGGTTAGAGCGCTTGCTTGACATGCAAGAGGTCACAGATTCGAGTTCTGTCGTCCCCACCATAAAGCCCTGTATATCGTGCCGGAGAGAATGTTGAAGCGCCGATATGTGGGGTTTTCATTTTTGTTTCTGTTTTTATGACATAGCGCGCCGCCCGGAACGGGCGGCGCGCTATGTCTGTATTCCGGCAGAAAAACCGTCCTGCAACGCACTTCTCGGTACGTCCTGTGATGCGCCGGCAAATCTTTCCCGGAGTGCAAAACGCCCCGCGGGAACTTCCGCGGGGCGAACAAGCCTTATCTCACTTCTTATTTGGTTTTGCAGGCAGGTGCAACATTGCGCGCAACTGCGCGCATTCCTCCTCCGTGAGCAGCGCCTTATCGACGGGATATACCGTGACGCGATTGGGATAGAGAAGGAAAAATTCCCTGCTTTCCCTGATCTTTTCAAAATCGGAATAGCGAAGACGCGACGCGGAAACATGCTCGCCCGCACGGTAATCGTTGATAACAAGCCCTTCGGGATAAAACTCATATTCGTTGACAAAGGCAAGCGAGAGCTGCTTCCTGTTTGTCATGCCGCTCATGATCAGCGACATCAGCCCGACGGCGAACAGGATCGCCCCCGCCCAAAGCAGGAGATCCAACAAGAAATCGTCCTCTAAAACGACGAGTCCCTCCTCTGAGACGACATACAGCGCGACATAGGCGATAAGCATGACGATCCCGACGATCATCGCGCACAACAAAACGATCCGCGAATTTTTGGAGATGCGCTTTTGCAGCGCCGCATCGACCGTGACGCGTGCTTTGACGCACGAGCTGTCCTGCGCGGACTGTTCAGAATCCGCAGGAGATGCGCCGACGGCCGGCTGCTCTGTTTCCTTCTCTTGCAATTCTTCGCTCATAATTTACCTCTCAAAAATAATATTATGTCTGACATAATACTGTGCAAATGAGCAAAATATGCATTTACTCGTACATTTCCGGCTTGGTACTGCGCGCAAACAGGGCACCGATCGCCTCTTTGCAGCGGCGCTCGTCGTCCCCTTCCCCATAGCAGACACTGTACACCGCCTGCGTGATCGGAAGATCGACGCCGTATTTGTCGCCCAACAGCTTCATCGCCTTTGAGGTCGCGACGCCCTCGGCAAGCTTTTCAAAGCGCTGTCCCTTTGCCAGCATCTCGCCGTACATGCGGTTGTGCGAGTACTTGGAAAAGAGCGTCGTTTCATAGTCGCCCAGGTGCGCAAGCCCGTAGGCGGAGAGTTCGTTGCCCCCCATCGCCTTGATGAGACGGGCGACCTCCCTTGCGCCGCGTGACATCAGCGGCCCTTTGAGCGGCACGCAGATGACGTCCAGCACGCCCGCTGCGATCCCCATGACGTTCTTTGCCGCCGCGCCGATCTCCGTACCCAATAGGTCGTTTCCGTAATAAAAGCGAATGAGATCGCTCTTGAAGCGGTCGACGAGGGAAATTTTCAGCGCCTCGTTGACGGAGTCAATGACCATGCAGTTGGGGACGCCCTGCACGAAACTCTGAATGTGTCCCGGCCCCACCCAGACGGCGATCTTTTCGGGCGAAATGCCGCTCTCGACCAATATTTCCGAAAGGCGTTTGCCCGTGCCCGTCTCAATGCCCTTCATGCAAAGCACGAAGATCTTGTCCGAGACGGAGTACTGCGTAATACGTTGCATGAACCCTCGCAGCCCCTGCGAACTGATGGAGATAACGATCAGCTCCGCCGAGGTCACGGCACGTTCCAAGTCGCACGTCAGCGCGATCCGCTCGTCGAGCGCCACATATTCGTTCCTGCCCGTCGTTTTCAAGATCTCATACGAGGGATCGCCCTCAGGCCCCCAGCTTGTGACCTCGTTCCCCTGACGGGATAGATACCATGCGATAAACGAGCCCCAGCGCCCGCATCCAAGTACGGAAATTTTCATGCCTTCCTACCTCTTTTCAATTTCTTGAAGCAAATCCACGCACATTCACAACAAGCTTCAGATCTGTTTGCGCTCGGACAACGCCCGTGCAAGCGTCGCCTCGTCCGCATACTCCAGTTCCGAGCCGACCGGAACGCCGCGCGAGATACGCGTGACCGTCACGCCGAGCGGTTTTAACAACTTTGCGATGTACATTGCCGTCGCCTCGCCCTCGACGTCGGGATTGGTCGCCATAATGACTTCCTGAACACCGCCCTCCGCAACACGCGCGAGCAGCTCCTTGATTCGGATATCGTTGGGCGAGACACCGTTCATCGGATCGATAACGCCATGCAGGACATGATATACACCCTTGTATTCATGCAGTTTTTCCAGCGCAACGACGTCCTTGGGCTCCTTGACGACACAGATCGTCGATTTATCGCGATTGAGACAGACGTCACAGACCTCGTTCTCGGTAAAATTGCCGCAGACTTTACAGAAGCGGACTTTGCGCTTGACGTCCACGATAGCATCCGCAAAGGCACGCGCCTCCGCCTCCGACATGTTGATGACGCGGTATGCATAGCGCTGCGCCGTCTTTTTCCCCACGCCGGGAAGTTTGGAAAACTCGTTCATGAGCCGACCGATCGGCTCGATAAAGACCTCCACTTACAGCAAGCCTCCCATACCGCCCGCATTGCCGAACTTCCCCATCTTCTCCTGATAGACGGCGTCCGCCTTCTTGTAGCCGTCGAGGATCGCCGCCATGATGAGATCTTCAAGCATCTCCTCATCCTCGGGATCGATGACAGACTTGTCGATCTCAATGCCGTCGATGATCTTTTTTGCATTCATATAGACGACGACTGCCTCGCCGCCGGCTGTTCCGACGATCTCCCACTCATCGAGCAGTTTTTCCGTCGCCTGCATCTCCTCCTGCATCTTCTGCGCCTGTTTCATGAGGTTCTGCATGTTCGCGCCCCCCATTCCGCCGTTGAATTTTGCCATATTTCCTCCGAATAATTACTTGATATCGATCGGATAATCCGAAAAATCCTTTTTGAGCTGTTCCAGCCCCGCCTTCTCGTCGCGGCGCTCCTCGGAAGCGTAACGCACCTCGAACTTCTCCACGCCCATCTCCGCAAATACCTCGCGCATAATGGGCGCGTGCCGCTCGCCGTTGAGCGTATCGGCGACCGTTCTGACATCCGTTGTCAGGACGAGGGTATCGCCCTCCCGGCTCGCCGCAAGATCGCGGCAAAGCGTATAGACGACGCCGCTCTTGGGAAGCTTGCGCAGCCTGCGCAGGAACTTGCCGAACACGACCTCGGGTGAATCGTCCCCATTTACCGCAGCACTCCCCGACATTGCCGCAGCAGCCGGCACAGACTCGGACACGCCCTTGGAAAAAGGATCGTCCGCCGCTTTGTTCTGCACAGACGCCTTTGCCGCGCGCTTGGACGACGCATCAGGTTTGGACGCAAAAGACGCACCCTCCCACGGCGGCGCACCCCAATCCGGTTCGGGCGGAGGCGGAAGTTCGTCAAAGACGTAGGCTTCCCCGAATTCCTTCTCCGCTGCAGACATTTCATGGGGCGCCGGGTCGGATGCCGCGGGAGCAGATTCCTTTTTCCCGCGGGCATCCACAGTCACCGAAGGGGCGGGTTGTGCCGCAGCCGCACGGGGTGCGCCCGAGGAAAGCTCGGCGACCCGCCGCTCCAATGCCGCAATGCGCGCGAGCAGCGCGTCCGTGTCGCGATCCTCGCGTGGCATCGCAATTCGCAGCAGCGCAGTTTCCAACGAAATGCGCGGCGAGGAGGCAAAACGCAACTCCGTCTCCACACTGACCAGAATGTCCGTCGCGCGCAAGATAGACGCGCCGTCCGCGCCATCCGAAATACGCTTGATCGCAGAAAACATCTCCTTGGGAAGGGAGAGCAGCTTTTCGGCATTGGGACAGGACTTGGCGACAGCAACACGATTGAGAAGCTCCAAAAGATCGCGCAGGACAACCCCGACGCCCTTACCTTCGCCGAGCACACGCTCCGCAGCAGACAACGTGCCGCCGAGATCGGCAGACAGTATCGCGGAAACGATCGCCGCATTGGTCGAAAAATCAGCCGCCCCCAAAACATTCGTCACCCCCGCATAGGTGAGCTTGTCCCCGTAAGCAAGGCACATTTCGGCAATGGAGAGCATGTCGCGATCGCTCCCCGCGCCCGCACGGGCGATCGCCGCGACCGCTTCCGGTTCGTACGCTCGCCCCATTTCGTCGAGAATGCCCGCAAGATGCTTTTCAAGGTCCTCCTCGGGAATGAGCTTGAAATCGAGACGCATGCAGCGTGAGAGAATGGTCGCAGGGATCTTGTGCGGTTCGGTCGTCGCGAGGATAAACACGGCGTGTGCGGGCGGCTCTTCCAACGTCTTTAACAGCGCGTTGAAGGCGCTGTCCGTGAGCATATGCACCTCGTCGATGATATATACCTTATATCTGCATGATACGGGCGGGTACTGCACCTTTTCCCGCAGGTCTCGCATCTCGTTGACGCCGTTGTTGGAAGCCGCATCGATCTCCACGATATCCAATGACCCGCCCGCAAGCGCGAGGCAGGTCTCGCATTTGCCGCAGGGCGAGCCATTCACGGGATGCTCACAGTTGATCGCGCGTGCGAAAATACGCGCGACACTGGTTTTACCCGTCCCGCGCGGTCCCGTAAAAAGATATGCGTGCCCGACCTCGCTGCGCTCGATCTGATTGACGAGGACGCGCACGACGTGTTCCTGCCGCACGATCGCATCAAACGTCGCGGGGCGGAACTTGCGATAGAGCGCAAGGTGTGCCATAATGCCTCCCTTTTCTAATTGAGAAACGCCCGTTGCAGCTTCTTTTTGGAGCGCGCCAAGGCGTTATCGATGCTCTTTAATTGCTTGCCCGTCATCTCGGCAATGGCGGCGTAGCTCACCCCCTCCAGCCAGAGCGTGACGACGCGGAACTCAAAATCGGACAGTTCGCGCATGAGTTTGAGCTGCAGCTCGGCGCGTGACTCGCCTGCCAAAAGCGATTCCTCGGGCGTAGCGCCCCCCTCCAGCGAGTCAGGATCAAGGTCTTCCTTTCCCTTTAATTTATTGGCGGCGCGCAGCGCATCGTAGATGCGGCGCGTCACGCACAGATAGGCAAAATTTTTGAAACTCTTACCGTGTGCGGGAGAGTAGGCGCGGATTGCGGTATACAGACCGATCATTCCCTCCTGTACGAGATCTTCTGTCTCTCCGCCTTCCAAAAAAAATTTGCGGGCGCGGGCGCGCACAGCATTCTTATAGCGATTCAGGAGTTCTTCTGCCGCCCCGTCCTCCCCCGCCTGCGCACGGGTGACGAGCGCCTCGTCACTTTCCCTGCAATCTTGCACGCACCACCTCGTAAACCGCGATCCCCAGCGCCACGGAAGCATTGAGGGAATTGACCTTCCCAAACAGCGGGATGGACAACACGCCGTCACATTTCTCGCGCGTGAGACGCTTGACACCGCTGTCCTCCCCTCCGACAATGAGCGCGACCTTTCCGGAAAGATCTTTTTGATAGATACTCTCTCCCCCCGCTTCCAGGGCGTACACCCAGTATCCGGCGTCCTGCAACTGTTCGACGGCGCGATTGAGAGACACGACTTTGGCAACCTTGATATGTTCCGCCGCCCCGGCGGAAATGCGGATGACCGCCTCGGTGACGGAAGCCCCCTTGACGGCGGGAATGACGACGCCGTCCGCGCCTGCGCACTCCGCGACTCGCAGGATGCTGCCGAGATTATGCACATCCTCGACGCCGTCGCACAGGACGATGAGACTGTCCTTCTGCTCCGCGGGCGCGATCAGGTCCTCCAGGTCAAAGTACTCGTACGCCGTCGTGAAAGCAATAACACCCTGATGCCGCCCGCTTTCACTCTCACGCTCAAGCGCCGCGCGGTCAACAAACTGCACGCGGATATTCTTTTTGCGCGCCTCCGCAAAGATCTTGCCCAGCGTCCCCTGCGCGCCCTTCTCCATAAGGATCTTTTCTATTGTTTTATCCGTTTTCAACAGCTCAAGAACAGCGTTCCTGCCTTCCGTTTTCATACATTTTCTCCGAAAAATAATTGCTGCATCCGCTCCGTCTGACCGGTCAGATACAAATACCCGATGAGCGCCTCAAACCCCGTCGAACGCACATATTCGCCCACCGTCGCGTTCTTGCTTCGGGTGGGCTTTTTGGCATTCCTGCCGCGGCGGAAGATCTCCGCTTCCTCCTCCGTAAGCATGGGCAGGATCCGCTCCAGACTCTCGCTCTGCCCGTGCGCGGAAACCTTCTCGGACGCGCGTTTGTTGAGTGCACCCGTCTTTTCCCCGCTTTCAAGGGCAAGGCTCTCTCGGACGCAAAGCGTATACACCGCATCTCCGACAAAGGCGAGAACAACCGGATTCATCTGTTTTGCCCGCTCTAAGGAAACGGGCGAAGCAATCGTAGTCATTATGTTTATTATACCATATTTATCAATGATTGACAAGCGTTCACGGAATTTCCGCCAAAAAATCAATCGCAGGGGTTGCAATTTACAGAAAAAACAGCTATAATTGGGATAAAATATAACAATCAATAGGGAGAGCATCGTGAAGTACAGAAATCTTGGAAAATGGGGATTAAAGCTCAGCGAAGTCGCGCTCGGCAGCTGGGTCACCGACCTTGCAGGCACGGAAGCGGAAAAAACGGCGCTGGAAACTGTAAACCGTGCATTTGACTTGGGCGTCAACTTCTTCGATTGTGCCGACGCCTACTCGGGAGGCGCAGCGGAGCGCTTTTTTGGCAAAGCGCTCTCACAGCACGCGCGCAATGAGTTTGTCGTTTCCTCAAAGGTGTTCTTTCCGATGGGTCCGGGCGCAAACGACTGGGGACTCTCGAGAAAGCATATCATCGAACAGCTCGACAAGACGCTAAAAAACATGAAGCTGGATTATATCGACCTGTACTTCTGCCATCGCTTTGACCCCACCACCCCCATCGAGGAAACAATGCAGGTGCTCTCAGACATGGTTGCGGCGGGCAAGATCCTCTATTACGGCGTGTCCGAATGGTCACCCGTACAGATCACAGAGGCACTTGCCATCGTACGCGAAAACCACCTGCGCCCGCTCTCCGTCATCCAGCCGCAGTACAACATGGCGGACCGGTACATCGAGGACGAGATCATGGGCATCTGCGAAAAGAACGGCGTGGGCATCGTACCCTTCTCGCCGCTCGCGCAGGGACTTCTGACGGGTAAGTATCGCAAAGGTCTTCCCCTGCCCGCAGGTTCACGCGCGACCTGGCAGGCAGATAAACAGATCAACAACCTCCTGACGGACGACAATTTAGACAAGGTCGAAGCGCTTCTCAAGGTCGCTGACGGGTTAGGCATTCCTCTCTCCGTTCTGGCGCTTGCCTGGATCCTGCGCAAAAAGGAGATAAGTTCGGTCATTACAGGCGCAAGCAGACCTTCCCAGCTGGAGGCAAACGTCGCGGCAAGCGGGTACCCCATCCCCGACGATGCACTTGCGGAAATCGAACGCATCCTCGACTTTCACCCCTTTGTAAGAAGGATCGGATAAAGCGAAAATTTCTCTCTTCCGTCCCTCTTTTTCCGAAATTCTTTCAGTTACGGAGGAAAACTATGCATTTTTCAGATGTTTTGAAATCACGCGTCTCGACGCGCGCCTTCGATTCCCGCCCCATACCCGACGGAGCCGTCAAAAGTCTTATTGACGCAGCACTGTATGCCCCCGTCGGAATGCATCGCTTTGAAACGCTGCACCTTACCGTCATCAGAAACCCCTATGTGCTCGAGCACATCCGCACGCTTGCCGTCAAAGCAACGGGTGACGAAAAAGCGGATCCACTGCACGGAGCACCCGTTCTGATCGTCGTATCCACCTCACAGGGAGGCGAGATCGGCGCGCTAAATGTATCCTGTCTCATTGAAAACATGCTGCTTGCCGCAACGGATATGGGACTTGCAAATCTGTATGTACGCGGGATTATAGCGGACGCCGCCAAGGACGCGGACTTTTTGGCACTCTCCGGGATTCCCGAGGGATTCAAGCCCGTTGCGAGCGTCGCGGCAGGATATGCGCTTGCCCCGATCGCACCGCGCGAAACGCCAAAAAATGACGTGACAACGATCAATTACGTTGACTAAATGTCATAGCGGTTCCTTTAATACGGATTTTATCCATAACGATTGAAAAAAAGCTTTTGACGTCTCCCATTTTTCCTTATATTCGCTATATACACAAAAAGCGCTCCGTACGAAAACCGTACGGAGCGCGCTGCTATCAAAAAACTTCGAGGCGGACCTGTAAGCCGGGTTCTGTCGAGCGCGGTCATTTATCTAGGCGCATCGTCGCCGATACGCTCAAGCGGTGTTCACGGCGGTATTCGGGCGGGCAACCCATATGAATACCGCCCAACCTTGCATCGGACGGGGTTTACATGGCACGGGGCGTTACCGTCCCGTCGGTGAGCT
>ERZ1090879.83-NODE-83-length-70972-cov-11.980075_pt1 | contig 70972 bp, 59 predicted proteins | sample MGYA00478472_ERZ1090879 | MGnify/ENA primary metagenome ERZ1090879 (study PRJEB33644, sample SAMEA5815723) | chicken gut metagenome | biome: Chicken; feature: Gastrointestinal Tract; material: Caecum | place: Ireland | collected 2019-01-01 | study: A study of the... | reverse complement strand
GGCAGCGTCAGATGTGTATAAGAGACAGATACGTATATTTATACATTTTATACAATTTTAATTGTTTAAAATTGAATATTTTAGAAAAAAGCTGCTTCAAAACGCTTGACTTTGCAAGGGGTTGGGGGTATAATTTTAAACAGTAAAATTTTGAGGTCAAACCCATATGGAAAAGAAAGAGATCAAGAAGGTTGTCCTTGCTTATTCGGGCGGGTTGGATACGTCCATCATCATCCCGTGGCTGAAAGAAAATTACAACAACTGCGAAGTGATCGCCGTTTCCGCCGATGTCGGGCAGGAGAGCGAGCTGGACGGGCTGGAAGAGAAGGCTCTCAAAACGGGCGCTTCCAAGCTGTACATAGAGGACCTGCGCAAAGAATTTATTGAGGATTACATTTATCCCACGATGAAGGCGGGCGCGGTGTACGAAAACAAATACCTGCTCGGCACTTCTTTTGCACGTCCCGTCATTGCAAAGCGCATTGTCGAGATCGCCAAGAAAGAAGGGGCGGACGCCATCTGCCACGGCTGCACGGGCAAGGGAAACGATCAGGTCCGTTTTGAACTGACCATCAAGGCGTTTGCGCCCGAAATGACGATCATCGCGCCGTGGAGGATCTGGAACATCAAGAGCCGCGACGAAGAGATCGATTACGCGGAAGCGCACAACATTCCCTTGAAGATCACCCGCGAGACCAGCTATTCCAAGGATAAAAACCTGTGGCATCTTTCGCACGAGGGGTTGGATCTGGAAGATCCCGCAAACGAGCCCAAATACGACGAGATCCTGGAAATGGGCGTGTCTCCCGAAAAGGCGCCCGACAAACCCACCTATGTCACGATCACTTTTGAAAAGGGCATTCCCGTTGCGCTGGACGGCAAAAAGATGGGTTCTGTGGAGCTGATGCACAAACTCAACGAGATCGGCGGCAAGAACGGCGTGGGGATCATCGACATCGTGGAAAACCGCCTCGTCGGTATGAAGAGCCGCGGCGTGTACGAAACGCCCGGCGGAACCATCCTGTACTTTGCGCACGAACAGCTGGAAATGCTCTGCCTCGACAAGGAGACCCAGCATTTCAAACAGCACGTTGCCATCCGCTTTGCGGAGCTTGTCTATAACGGACAGTGGTTCACGCCTCTGCGCGAAGCTCTCTCCGCATTTGTGGACAAGACGCAGGAAAACGTCTGCGGCGACGTCAGGCTGAAAGTTTATAAGGGAAACATCATTCCCGCAGGCACGACCAGCCCGCACTCCCTGTACAGCGAAGAGATCGCAACGTTCGGGGAAGAGGACGTCTACAACCAGCACGACGCGGAAGGCTTTATCAATCTGTTCGGCCTGCCAGTCAAAGTCAAGGCTCTGCTGGACGAGAAAAAACTCAAATGATCTTTCCTTTGCGGCGCGCGGAAAGCGCGTCGCAAAACGCATTTTTTGTGAGAAATTAAAAATGGTCAACGTATTTATAGACGGGAAAGAGGGGACGACGGGATTGCAGATCTTCGAGCGTCTGGGAAAGCGCAACGACGTCAGTATCGTCACTCTACCCGAAGAATTGCGCAAGGATCCCGCCGCGCGCAAGGAGTGCATCAACGGGGCGGACATCGTCTTTCTCTGCCTTCCCGATGCGGCGGCGAGAGAATCCGTTTCCCTGTGCGAAAACGAGAGAGTCAGAATTTTGGATGCGTCCACGGCGCACAGGACAAATCCCGCGTGGGCGTACGGTTTCCCCGAACTTTCCAAAGAGCACCGAAGACGCATTGCGGAAGGGAAGCGGGTCGCCGTTCCGGGTTGTCACGCCAGCGGTTTTATTTCCCTCGTCTATCCGCTGATCGCGGGCGGCATCATTGCGCCCGATTATCCGCTTGTCTTCCATTCGGTGACGGGTTACAGCGGGGGCGGAAAAAAGATGATCGCCGAATATGAGAGCGAGGGGAGGAGCATTGCGCTGGACAGTCCGCGTCAGTACGCGTTGGGACAGGCGCACAAGCATCTGCCCGAAATGCAGGCGGTCTGCGGGCTTACGTACGCGCCTTCCTTTCAGCCCATCGTGTCCGATTACTATTGCGGAATGTGCGTGACCGTACCCCTTCATGTTCGCCTGATGCAGAAAAAAATGGGCGTAAAAGAGCTGAAACAGTACTTTGCAGAGTACTATGCCAGACAGAATTTCATCAAAATCGTAGAAGAGAGCAGAAGTTTCCTGCCGGCAAATCCTTTGGCGGGAACGAACGATATGGAAATTTACATAGACGGCAACGAGGAGCGCATTCTGCTTGCGTCCGTGTTTGACAATCTCGGCAAGGGGGCGTCCGGTGCGGCGGTGCAGTGCATGAATATCATGCTCGGCATGGACGAACGCACTTCTCTCTCGTTGTGAACGGAGGAACTATGAAAAAAATTCAGGGCGGCGTGTGTGCGCCGATCGGATTCAAAGCAAACGGGGTGCATTGCGGCATCCGTAAAAATAAAACTAAGCGCGACTTATCCCTCATCGTCAGCGACGTACGTGCGGCGGCGGCGTGCGTCTATACGCAGAATCTCGTCAAGGGTGCGCCCATTCTCGTCACCAAAAAACACATGGCGGACGGGTATGCGAGCGCGATCGTCTGCAACAGCGGCAACGCCAACACCTGCAATGAAAACGGCGAGGAGATCGCCGAGCAGATGTGCGGGCTCGTGGCGGACGCCGCGGGAATTTCCGCAAACGACGTCATCGTCGCATCCACGGGCGTCATCGGACAGCCCCTTTCGCTCGGTCCCATCCGCGAAGGGATGCCTTCTCTCGTCAGCGGTCTGAGCGAGGAGGGCAGCGGCCTTGCCGCGCAGGGGATCATGACGACGGACACCATTCCCAAGGAGATCGCATACAGCTTTCAGCTGGGCGGCAAGGAGTGCCATATCGGCGCCATCGGAAAGGGTGTGGGCATGATCAATCCCAACATGGCCACCATGCTCATCTTTATCACGACGGACGCGGCCATTTCTCCCGCTATGCTCCAGAAGGCGCTTTCCGCGGACGTGAAGGATTCCTTCAATATGGTGAGCGTGGACGGCGATACTTCCACCAACGACATGGTGGCTGTCCTTGCAAACGGCTGTGCGGGCAACGAGCCTGTCACCGAGCCCGGCAAGGATTTCAACGCTTTCCGCAAGGCTCTCAATAAGGTAACGACCTATCTGTGCCGCAAGATCGCAGGGGACGGCGAGGGCGCAACCAAGCTTCTTGAATGCAAAGTGACCGGAGCAAAGAGCAAAGCGGCGGCGCGCACGGTGGCGAAGTCTGTCATCAAATCCAACCTGTTCAAGGCGGCGATGTTCGGCGCGGATGCAAACTGGGGCAGGGTGCTGTGCGCCATCGGCTATTCGGGCGCGGACGTGGACATCACCAAAGTCAGCGTCGATTTCAGGAGCCGCGCGGGCGAACTTGCCGTTTGCAGGAACGGGAGCGGCATTCCTTTCTCCGAAGAAGAAGCCAAAAAGATCCTTTCCGAAAAAGAGATCGAGATCCTCATAGGATTGGACGACGGCAGCGGCAAAGCGACCGCCTGGGGCTGCGATCTCACATACGAATACGTGAAGATCAACGGGGACTACCGCACCTGAGGAGAAGACTATGGAAAATATGCAGGAAAAGCAATTCCGCGCGCAGATCCTCAGCGAGGCTCTGCCTTATATTCAGGAATACAACGGCAAGATCGTCGTGATTAAGTACGGCGGCAATGCCATGATTAACCAGGATCTGAAAATGTCCGTCATGCACGACATTGTTCTGCTCAGTCTGATCGGTGTCAAAGTCGTTCTCGTACACGGCGGCGGGCCGGAGATCTCCGAAATGCTCAAACGCGTGGGAAAGGAATCTGTCTTTGTGGACGGGCTTCGTTACACGGACGAGGAGACGGCGGAGATCGTGCGCATGGTCCTTGCGGGCAAGATCAACAAATCGCTCGTCAATCTTTTGGAAAGTTTCGGCGGGAAGGCGCTGGGCCTTTGCGGGATAGACGGGCACATGATGAAATGCTGCAAGGAAAACGAAAAGCTCGGCTATGTCGGCAAGATCACCCGGATCAATACGAAGGTCATCACCGATACGCTGGACGCGGGATATATTCCCGTGATCTCCACAGTCGGTTACGACGACGAGGGGCATATCTACAACGTCAATGCGGACACCGCTTCTGCGGTCATCGCGGGTGCGCTCAACGCGCACAGCCTCATTCTGATGACGGATACAAAGGGTGTTTTGCGCGACAAGGACGACGAGTCCAGCCTCATCGAAAAGATCTCCGTCAGCGACATTCCCTCTCTCGTCAAGCAGGGGATCATCAGCGGCGGCATGATCCCGAAGATCGATTGCTGCAAAGAGGCGATCCGCCGCGGCGTCAGCAAGGTTTTCATCATCGACGGCAGGGTGGAGCATTCCATTCTCGTAGAAATTTTGTCCGACGAAGGCATCGGCACGATGTTTGTCGGAAGCAATTTAAAATAAAAAAAGGCTCCTCTGTACCGAGAGGAGCCTTTTTTCGGGGAAAATCTTGACGGGTGTGCAGAGGGTGTGGTATAATCCCAAACGTAAGGAGGGAGAGTTTATGGAAAAAACAGAGCGCGGCAAGAGGGAAACTCTGCAAAAATGCGGGCAGGCATTGTGTGATTATGCGCGCAGCGTCAAAGTGTGGGCAGACAAATATCTGCTGCATCTCTTTGCGATTCTGGCGGCGGTGAGTGTGTTTGTCGTCGGCATTTTCATGTGCTTCAAATTCAAGCCGATGGAGGAAATGCAGGCCAAGGTCACTTCCGATTCGGTTGCAGACGGAAACGTGGAAGACCTTCTCATGGCGGCATTTTCGTCCATGTCGTACGAACAGACGATGTTCAACCCCATCGGGGCGCTGTTCGTCGGGTTCGATGCGGAACAAAATCGGGAAGAATACGACAAACTTTCCGAGCAGGTGCTCACCATCACGGCCAAGACCACGCTGGAATACAAGGACGAACTTCTCCGCCTCTATGCGCTGATGGATGCAAAGGAAGGCACGCCCGAAGAGATCGCCGCGGCGGTAGAGGAGAGCTCCCGTATCATACAGTCCATCCTCGACAGTGCGGCGTCGTCCATGTCCGGCATCAACCTCATCAAGCTGGACAGGCTGGACGCGGAGATCGCTTATTCCAATTTGCAGGACTCCGATCCTGCGGTAATGAAAGTGGCGGACGATTCCATCATACGCACCATTGCGCTCTGTGCGGGGACGGCGGCCTATGTGTATCTGCAGGTGATTGCGCTTTTGCTTGTTTTCCGTACGGCGGTGCGCGTTTTACAGAATAAAAATGCGGGACTGAAACTGTACGGCGCCTATCTGATCGGCTTTGCATTTCTCTTGTTTGTCTGCGAGGTCTGCGGCGTCACCCTCAACGGGGCAGGGATCGCCTGTTTTGTCCTGATGGCGATTTTCGGCGGGCTTTCCTGGCTGTATCGTCTCTTTACAAGCGAAACTTCTCCCGTCCTGGCGGCGGCAAAGACGGTGGTGGCGGCGCTCACATTCTCCGCTTTCTGCATTTTCTTCTGCGCCATGTACGATTTCGGCGTTTCCGTGGACAGGATCGGCGCCGTGTTCGGGTTGTACGGTTATGACGGCGCCTTGCCCGAGGGAAGGACGGCGGCGGAGATCCTGCTCGTCAATCTTCTGTCCATCGGGGTGCCGCATCTCGTGTGTATGGGGCTGATCCTGGCCTCTCTGCTGAAAGCGCTCGGCGCAGGGGCAAAGGGGAAGGTTTCCGGGTGGATCCTGCCGCTCCTTTCCTCCGTGTGCGTGCTCCTCACGTTTATATTGCTGAGTGTATTTGCGGGCAACGGATTGGACATCATCCGCGTTTCTACGGCGATGCTCGTCATGTCTGCGCTCTGTCTGCTTTCCCTGGCGTTCGCTTCGCTGGAACAATACATTTCCTTTGTAGAGCGCTCTGCCCAAAAGAAGGGCGAAACGCAGGAGAAAGGGGAAGAACAGGGAGTTCCCGCACAGGCCTGAAAAAAGATATGATAAAAACCCCGCCGGCGGCGGGGTTTTGAAATGCTCTGCATTACTTTGTATCGTTGTCGCGGATCTCTACGCGGCGGATCTTGCCGCTGATGGTCTTGGGCAGTTCGGTGACAAATTCCACGACGCGCGGATATTTGTAGGGCGCAGTGGTCTTTTTCACGTGGGTCTGCAGTTCTTTGACGAGCTGTTCGCTGGGTTCGTATCCCTTGGTGAGGACGACGGTCGCCTTGACAAGCTGTCCGCGCACGCCTTCCGTATCGGGAACGCCCGTGATGGCACATTCCAGCACGGCGGGGTGCTCCATCAGCGCGCTTTCCACTTCAAACGGCCCGATGCGGTAGCCCGAACTCTTGATGATGTCGTCTTTTCTCCCCACAAACCAGTAATAACCGTCGCTGTCGCAATAGGCAAGGTCGCCCAGGTGATAGTATCCGTCGTAGATGACGGTGCGCGTCAGATCGCTGTCTTCATAATACCCGGAAAAGATGCCGTCCTGCGGGTCGCGCAGTCGGATACAGATCTCGCCCGTCTCGCCCTGTTCGACGGGGTTTCCCTCGTCGTCGAGGATCTGTACATAATAGAGAGGGGAGGGTTTGCCCATAGAACCGGGCCGTATCTCCATGTATTCGGAAAATGTGCCGCAGACAATGGTGGTCTCCGTCTGTCCGAATCCTTCGTAAATGGGGTGTCCCGTCTTGAGACGGATCTGGCGGTAGATCTCGGGATTCAGCGCTTCGCCCGCCGTCATCATGTACTTGATGGAGGACAGGTCGTACTTGCTCAGGTCCGTTTTCATCATAAAGCGGTAGACGGTGGGAGGGGCGCAAAACGTGGTGATCTTGTATTTTTCAATGTGTTCGAGCAGGTCACCAGGTTCAAATTTTCCGTGGAAATCGTAGACAAAAATAGCAGAACCGCAAAGCCATTGCCCGAACAATTTGCCCCAGCTCGCTTTTGCCCAGCCCGTTTCGGCCAGAGTGAAATGCAGTCCGTCGTCCTGGCAGTTCAGCCAGTAACGCGCGGTGACGATGTGTCCGAGGGTATAGCGCTCGCTCAGCGTCACCATTTTGGGCATTCCCGTCGTGCCCGAAGTGAAGTACAAAAGAATGATGTCGTCCCTGCTGCATTTGTCTTTGTAGGGCGTTTCAAGGACTTCGCTCTGCGCTTTTACTTCCTCGTCGAAGGGGAGAAATCCTTCGCGCGGGGAAACGCAGGCAAGAAGCTGTACGGAGGGGACTTTCTTCGCCGCTTTGAGAATATTTTCGCACAGCTCGTCCTCATCGACGGAAACGACCATTTTCACCCCCGCCTTGTCCATGCGGTAAACGAGGTCTTTTTCCATCAGCATATGCGTGGCGGGAATGGCGATCGCCCCGATCTTGGCCAGCGCCATCAGTACGGTCCAGTATTCGTAGCGGCGCTGCAGGATGACGAGCACGCGGTCGCCCTCTCTTATCCCTTTGGAGAGAAAATAGTTTGCCGTTTTATCGGACAGCCGCTTGATGTCCGCAAAGGTAAAAATGCGTTCTTCCCCGCGGTCGTCACACCAGACCAGGGCGCGTTTGTTGGGTTCGAGTCTCGCGTATTCGTCCACGACGTCGTAGGCGTAATTGAAATTTTCCGGTACATTCAGGCGGAAATTGTTGTAGAAATCGTTATAATCCCGAAATCTTCCGGCATTGGAAAATCGGCTCAAAAGGTTCATAGATAGCTGCCTCCGTGCGGTTGCACTTTTATCACAGTGTATTGTACCACATTTTCTCCGAATAATAAAGTATATTTCAAAATTTCTTGCAAAAAATGCCCGAATAATTGCAAAAACGCCCCCGCAATGGTATAATAGAACGGAAAATAAACCATAAAAAAACTGCGCGGCGGAAAGGCCGCCTGTTTCGGGAGGAAGCAATGCTGGACAAGCAGACGGCGGCCGTACTTGCGGCGGTAAACGCCCGCACGGACGGGTCGTACAAAGTGGTGGAAGAAGGGGAACTTCTCTGCGCGCTTCCCGCCCGTCTGAAAACGGATGCAACGGGGCTTGCCAACGCTCTGCGCTATCTTTCCGAGCGCGGCTATGTGGACGTAAAATATTCGGATAAAGGCACATACTGTATCTGTTCCCTGCCCAAGGGCCGCTCCTACGAGGAGAGCGCGGGCGCGGAGCGCCGCGGGGACAAGAAACGCTCGAAGAGCAGATTTCTGCTCTTCTTTTTCGGGGCGATGGCGGGCGCGTTTGCGGGCAGCCTTCTTGCGGGCGTCCTGATGTACTTTTTGTTTTTGTAAAAGAGGTTTCCGATGCTGAACAAACAGGAAAACGAGGTCATGCGCGCCGTGTACGATATGTGCGACGGCAAGGACAGCTGCCTTGTCAGTCCCCTGGAGATCATGAGTTTGTTGCCCGCAAAGCGCAAATACACGCCGCAGAAGGTGGAGCAGATCTTGCGATCCCTCGAACTGGACGACTATTTCGACCTCATCGCTTCGGACAGGAAAGGGGAAAAGATGTACGTCATCACGCTGCATCCCAACGGAATTGCGTACAAGCGCACGGCCGTGCAGATGCGCAGGAACATCACTTTCAAAGTGGCGCTTTCCGTGGCGGGCGCAGTCATCACCTTTGTAGTCGGTATTCTTCTGAAAATCATCTTTTCCTGACTGCATTGCGTTTTTTGCGCAATGCGTTTTATTTGTTTGACTTTTTTCCGCGTTTGCATTAGAATATGTAAAACATTTGTTTATAAAACAGAGGAGAATTATGCCGGATTTTGAACTGGTGTCGCCGTACAGTCCTACGGGCGACCAGCCGCAGGCGATCGAAAAGCTGACCGAGGGAGTGCTGGACGGGATCCGCACGCAGGTGCTTGTCGGCGTCACGGGCAGCGGCAAGACGTTTACGATGGCAAACGTCATCAAAAACATCAACAGGCCTACGCTCGTCATCGCGCACAACAAGACGCTGGCGGCGCAGCTTTGTAACGAATTCCGCGAATTTTTCCCGCACAACCGCGTGGAATACTTTGTCTCTTACTACGACTATTATCAGCCGGAAAGCTATATCCCCAGCACGGACACCTACATCGAAAAGGATATGTCCGTCAACGACGAAATAGACAAACTGCGCAACAGCGCCACGGCGTCTTTGGGCGAACGTGCGGATACGCTCGTCGTTGCGTCCGTGTCCTGTATTTACGGTCTGGGCGCGCCGGAAGAGTATTTCGACCTCGCCATTTCCATGCGTCCGGGGGACGAAATGTCCCGCGACGAACTTCTGCGCAGGCTCATCGAATTGCAGTACGAGCGCAAGGACATCGATTTCACCCGTTCTTCCTTCCGCGTCCGCGGCGACGTGGTGGAGATCTTCCCCGCAGGCAACTCGGAAATTGCCATCCGCGTCGAATTTTTCGGGGATGAGATCGACAGGATCTGTGAAGAGGAAGTCGTGACGGGCAAGGTGACGGCGGAACTCAAACACATCTGTATTTTTCCCGCCAGCCACTATGCGGTGGGCAGCGTGAAGATGAAAAACGCCCTCGCCGCCATCGAGCGCGATCTGGAAGACGAAGTAAAAGCCTTCCGCGACGACGGAAAACTTCTGGAAGCGCAGAGGCTGGAACAGCGCACGCGGTACGACATCGAGATGATGCGCGAAGTGGGGTATTGCAGCGGCATCGAAAATTACAGCCGCTACTTTGACGGAAGAAAGCCCGGTGAACCTTCTTTCACGCTTTTGGACTATTTCCCCGACAATTTTATTGTTTTTATCGATGAAAGTCACATGACACTGCCGCAGATCCGCGCCATGTACCACGGCGATCTTTCCCGCAAGACAAATCTCGTCAATTACGGATTCCGTATGCGTTCCGCCTACGACAACCGCCCGCTCACTTTCGAGGAGTTTGACGCGCGCGTTCCGCAGATGATCTGCGTATCCGCAACGCCCGGGGAATACGAACTGAAAGAGGCGGGGCAGGTCGTGGAACAGATCATCCGTCCGACGGGGCTTCTGGATCCGCAGATCGAGGTGCGGCCCGTCAAGGGGCAGATCGACGATCTGCTCGGCGAGATCAAAAAGGAAACGGAAAAGGGCGGCAGGGTGCTCATCACCACGCTGACAAAGCGCATGGCGGAAAATCTCACGGATTTCCTCAAGGAAAACGGCGTCAAGGTGCGGTATATGCACAGCGACATCGACACGCTGGAGCGCATCGACATCGTCAACGGACTGCGCGCAGGGGAATTTGACGTGCTCTGCGGTATCAACCTCCTGCGTGAAGGGCTGGATATGCCCGAGGTCAGGCTGGTTGCCATTCTCGACGCGGACAAAGAGGGATTCCTGCGCAGCGACACCTCGCTCATCCAGACCATCGGCCGCGCCGCGCGCAATGCGGAGGGCCGCGTCATCATGTATGCGGACGTCGTCACGGGCAGCATGAAGCGCGCCATCGACGAGACGAACCGCCGCCGCGCCGTGCAGGAGGCGTACAACAAGGAACACGGCATTGTCCCCAAGACCATCGTCAAGGAAGTAAAGAGCTCCCTCAACATCACCAAAAAGCAGACGGTCACGGCAGACAAGATCCGCCAGGAAGAGATCCCTGCGGAGATCGAGAAATTGAAAGCTCTGATGAAAGTGGCGTCCGCGCAGCTGGATTTTGAAAAGGCGATCGAGATCAGGGACGCGATCAATGTATTGAAAAAGCGCTTGTACAAGCGCTGAACGGCAGGAAGTTTATGAAGGACGAAATTTTTGTAAAAGGCGCCAAAGAAAACAACTTAAAAAATATCGATGTGCATATCCCGCGCAACACGCTCACCGTGTTCACGGGCCTTTCGGGCAGCGGAAAATCCACGCTGGCGTTTGATACCATCTTTGCCGAGGGGCAGCGCCGCTATGTGGAAAGCCTTTCCTCGTATGCCCGCCAGTTTCTAGGCCAGATGGAAAAACCCAACGTAGAATCCATCGAAGGGCTTTCGCCCGCCATTTCCATCGACCAGAAAACCACGTCGCACAACCCCCGTTCCACGGTGGGGACGGTAACGGAAATATACGATTATATGCGCCTGCTGTTCGCGCGCATCGGCGTTCCGCATTGCCCGAAGTGCGGCAAGGAGATCCGCCGCCAGACGGTGGACGAGATCGCCGACAAAGTGATGGCAATGCCGCAGGGGAGCAAGATCCTCATCAATGCCCCCGTGGTGCGCGGCAGAAAGGGCGAGTACACCAAAAACCTCGAATCCTTCCGCAAGAGCGGTTACGGCCGCATCAAGATCGACGGCATCGTCTACGATCTGCAGGAAGACATTCATCTGGATAAAAATATCAAGCACAATATCAGCGTCGTCATCGACAGGCTCGTCGTCAAAGACGGCATTCAGAAGAGGCTCACGGACAGCCTGGAAAGCGCATTGCGCCTTGCGGACGGCCTTGTCGTCATCGATTGCGACGGCAAGGAAGATCTGTATTCCGTCAAATACGCCTGCCCCGATTGCGGCATCAGCATCGAAGAGATCGAGCCGCGCCTCTTTTCCTTCAATACGCCGTACGGCGCCTGTCCCGAGTGTTCGGGGCTGGGCTTCAAACGCGCCATCGATCCCGACCTGATCTGCCCCGACAAGACCAAAACCCTGCGCGAGGGGGCCATCAAAATCAGCGGCTGGAACCTCGATTCTTCCGCCATGACGCAGATGTACCTCAATTCCCTCGCCAAGGTGTACAACTTTTCCATGGACGTTCCCGTCAAGGATCTGCCCAAGGAAGTGTACGACCTGCTCATGTGGGGGAACGGCGGGGAAAAGATCGACCTCGAATACAACGCATACCGCTTTTCGGGAAGTTATAAGACGGCGTGGGAAGGGTTTGCCAACAATCTGCAGCGCCGTTATGATCAGACGCAGTCGGACAGCGTACGCTGGGACATCGAGCGGTATATGCGCACGTCCGATTGCCCCGTCTGCCACGGAAAAAGGCTGAAAAAGGAGGCGCTCTCCGTCTACGTCGGCGGCAAAAACATCGCGGAACTGTGCGACCTGTCCGTCGAGGACTTGTTTGCCTTCTTCGATCAGCTGCAGCTCACGCACACGGAGCACCTGATCGCGGACGTCATCCTGAAGGAGATCCGCGCGCGCCTCGGATTTTTGCGCAATGTCGGGCTTGCCTATCTCAACCTTTCGCGCAGCGCCGCCACTCTGTCGGGCGGCGAATCCCAGCGCATCCGCCTTGCCACCCAGATCGGGAGCGGACTGACGGGCGTTTTGTACATTCTCGACGAGCCGAGCATCGGCCTGCACCAGCGCGACAACGAGAAACTTTTAAAGACGCTGCTCGCCTTGCGCGATCTGGGCAATACGCTCATCGTCGTCGAACACGATGAGGACACCATGCGCGCCGCCGATTATATCGTGGACATCGGCCCCAAGGCGGGCATCCACGGCGGGGAAGTGGTGGCCTGCGGAACGGTGCAGGACATCATGAACAGTCCGTGGTCGATCACGGGCGATTATCTAGCGGGCAGGAGAAAGATCGAAGTCCCGCCCGTGCGTGTGACACCTTCGGATAAATGGTTTGAGGTGGACGGGTGCCGTCAGAATAATTTGAAGGGCATCGACGTAAAAATTCCCGTCGGGCTCATCACGGCGGTGACGGGCGTTTCCGGTTCGGGGAAAAGCTCGCTCGTCAACGAGATCATTTATCCCTTTATGGCCAATCAGCTCAACGGAGCGCACCTCGTCACGGGCAAGTGCGACGGGTGCAAGGGACTGGAATATTTTGACAAAGTCATCGCCATCGATCAGTCGCCTATCGGAAGAACGCCGCGCAGCAACCCTGCCACCTATACGGGCGTGTTCACGATGATCCGCGAACTGTTTGCCGCCACGGCGGATGCGCGCGAGCGCGGCTACAAAGCGGGGCGGTTTTCCTTCAACGTTTCGGGCGGCCGCTGTGAACATTGTTTCGGCGACGGGATCATCAAAATTGAGATGCACTTCCTCCCCGATATTTTCGTTCCCTGCGAGGTGTGCGGGGGCAAGCGGTACAATCGCGAGACGCTGGAGGTCAGGTACAAGGGCAAGAACATTTCCGAAGTGCTGGACATGACGATAGAGGAAGCGTGCGAATTTTTCCAGTCCGTTCCCAGCGTCTATAACAAACTGAAAACCATCAACGACGTCGGCCTCGGGTATATCCGCCTTGGGCAGAGCGCGACTACTTTGTCGGGAGGGGAGGCACAGCGCGTAAAGCTCGCCACCGAACTTTCCAAGCGCTCGACGGGAAAGACCTGCTACATTCTCGACGAACCCACAACGGGCCTGCACAGCTACGACGTGGACAAACTGATCAAAATTCTGCAAAGGCTGCGTTCGGGCGGAAATACCGTCATCGTCATTGAGCACAATCTGGACGTCATCAAAATTGCCGACTGGATCGTCGACCTCGGGCCGGAAGGGGGCGACGGCGGCGGACAGATCGTCGTTACGGGCTCGCCCGAAACGGTCGCCGCCTGCGAAAAGAGCTATACGGGGCAGTTCCTCAAAAAGATGCTCAACGGTTAACCCATGAATAAAAGAGTAAAAACAGAGAAGAAAAATGCACGCAGGCGTTTCTTATTTATTGCAGGAGGCCTGCTTGCCATTATTCTGCTGCTTTTTTGGCTGAATTCTCCTGTCTTTTTTGGGATTCGCTACAGTCTGCCTTATCGCTTTGTTGTCATGGCTGTTTTGTCTGCGATCCTGTGTCTGCTTGCTTTTCATTCGCATTTTGCGCAGCCTGTTTACGGGAAAATATTTCTTGTGACAGGTGCAATCGTATTATGGACCTCTTTACTGTTGCCGGACCGTATAAACACTCTTTTATTCTTTTTATACGGCTGTATTTTTGCGGCAGTCGTCGTTATATACTTTTTGCACGGTTTGTGGAAATTAAAACGGGACGCGCGATATGCGGGGAAAGATATGCCTCATTTTTCGTTGGTCTTGGTAATTTTGTGTGCGTTTATTTTTGTTCTGAGGCGAGGGCTTCTCATAGAGTATGCGCAGAGCGAGTTTCCCTTTTGGCTTCCTTCCCTGATTGCGGCGATCAGTGCATTCGTTCTTTCCGTCCTTTGCATACTTTTGCTGAAAAACCTGGTTTGGAGAAAGAGGGACAGAATTATTATTCCTCTCATGACGCTTCTGGTTTCGTTTCTGTTTGTATGGGTGACGCTATGTGTGTGCAACTATTCGCTGGATAGAAGCGTTCCGCAGAGTATATCCGCAGAAATTTGTGACAAAGAGATTGATTCCGGGGGACGGGGGCCGACTACATATGGGCTGACTTTGGAAATGCAAAGCGGGGACGAAGTCCACCTGAACGTTTCTCAAAAGGCATGGTACACATTGAAAAAAGGGGATCGCATCACTGTTTTTCTGTATAAAGGTGCTTTAAACGAACCGTATTATATATACGAAGAATAAAAAAAGAACGGTTAAAACCGTTCTTTTTTTATTAGCATAGTACTATGTCACACATAATTCGCAAATAACAGTATTAAAAGATGTTTTCTATCGATACGCTGTACTGTTGCGGCAGCTGTTCGCAGATCACGGTGAGCACTTCCAGTTTGGTGAGCGCCTCTGCAAAATCGCCCACGGCAATGCACCCTGTCGCTTCGCCCAGCCAGTAATCGATGTAGGCGATGTCCGCGTGGGGAATAAGGATGTGCAGGCTCTTTTTTTCGCTGTTCCAAAGTGTTTTTACGGTGTCGGCATCTGCGCGCGTCGCTTCTTCCTTTTGTGTTTTCTGACAGAGCGCATCGATCGCGGCGGAAAATTTGTCAAAGCGGCTCACGACAAAAAAGTGTTCCCCGATGCCTGCGCCAACGAGGAGAAGAAGGGTAAGTAAGACGGAGAGAAGTGTCTTTACCATACGCATTCCTCCGGCAGGCGGATGCGGAATGTCGTATATCTTTCGCCTTTGCACTGCAGATAAATTTTCCCCGTTCCGTCCAAGGTGAGCACAAAAACGCGCCGTATCGATCTGACGCCCCGTTTCTGCAAGATCTTTTCAAAAAAATCCTCGCTCGTCCCCGTCAGAGCAAGGTTGTGCTTGTCGAATTTCCCGTCATCTATGATCAGCACGGGCAGGGAAACTTTCTGTTCTTTCGGACTGTCCTCCCGCGGCATAACGGAAAATTGTCCGTTGGATTCGTACAGGGCGTAAGCCGCTTCGTCGAGGGAAAACATTCCCGCCGTGCGCATGGATTCGATGAGGTCGGCGAGGTCGAGGTGATTTTTTTTCAGCTGGGAAATGTCTATCCCGTCTTTGTTGATGACGACAGACGGCTTTCCTCCCACGATCGCCTGAAATGGTTTGAAGCCGAGGTCAATGAGCAGCATCAGCTGGTGCAGCAAAAAAATGGTGACGATGGAGACGATCCCGTAAAGGAGTGGGATCGAGCTGTCCGCCATCGGAATGCACGCAAGTTCGGCAATGAGCAGGGTAATGACGAGTTCAAACGGCTGCATTTCCCCGATCTGTCTTTTTCCCATCAGCCGCATCACGACGAGCAGGGCGATAAAGATGATCGCCGTGCGTAAAATGATCAGTCCCATACCCAAAGTTTGCCGCCCGAAAAAATTTTTATGCGCGGCAGGGGAATTTGCTTGCTTTTACCGTAAAATTCCGCTATAATACATTCAATAAATGCAGAGTAGCCAAGGCGCGTTAAGTGTTGCGAAACGGGACGTTGTTCGCAAACGAAAGGATTTTTCCTGCGGTGCCGAGGCGCGTCCGTTGCAAGGATAGCCGCCCGTGCGGGGGCGCACTGTTTTTCCACGGACCTCTCCAAAAACGGGAGGTTTTTTTCATGTTCGCAAAATTGGTCGGCAATCTTTCCGCGGCAATGTTCACAAAGTCTTTCATGTCATTGACCGCCGCAAAAAAGATCGCCTATCTCGCGGTGTTTACCGCGATCGCCGTCGTCATCAACGCCGTTTCCATAGACGTCACGCCCAGCTTCAAGCTCTCCTTTACAGCAACGGTCGGGTTTATCGGCGGCAGTTTTTTCGGGCCTGTCGGAGGGTTCGCCGTCATGCTGATCGGAGACGTGATCGGCGGATTTCTGGCGGGATTTGTTCCCAACCCCATCATCACTTTGGGTACGTGTATGTTCGGGCTGATCCCCGGGATCATTGTCCCGTATTGCAAATGGAACCTTGGCATCAAGGTGGTCGTGTGCTTTGTTCTGTGCGGGCTGGTCTCCACCATGGGGCTCAACGCATACGGAAGGTATCTGTTTGTGGGGAATAAGTACACATCCTATTGGGCATATTTGCTGATCGCGCGCGTTCCGCAGCTTGCGGTCACGTTTGCAAATGCCTTTTTCTCTTATCTTGCGGCAAAGCTTCTGAACCGTTCGGGCATACGCTTCAAGATTTCCTGAACAGGAGTTTTACCCACCGCGGCTGTGCCAGCCCCAAAGCCAGAAGGAAGAGACCTTCTGCGGCGGCGAGGATGGCTCCGCACAACAGTGTTGCGGGCAGGGTAGGCAGCAGACGGAACAAAACGTTTTTCAATAAAATACCAAACAGGCAGGCGGGCAGAATTGCCGCTGCGGAGCAAAGAGTGTGCTTTTGAAAGCGCACTTTTTCTTTGCTCTTTTTTGCAAGGAGAATAAAATTGAGAACCATCGTAATGCACGAACTTGCCGTCATTCCGATGAGCAGGGCGTAAATACCCGCTATCTGCGGCAAAAACCACACGCACAGCAAGGTTGCCGCCGCCCCGGCAAAGAAAAAGGCGCAGGTCTGTTTTTCGCATCCGATGGAGTTGAGGGCGCTGGTCGTGATCATGCCCAGGCTCATGGGCAGGAGCATGAAACAGCAGTTTCGGATGATCTCTCCGCCCTGTCTGCTGGAAAAAAGGAGAATGCCGATCTCATCTCCCAGGACGAACAGGGGCGGAATGAGCGCGCAGGCGATCAGAGTCGTGATCTGGAGCGCGTGTTCGAGATTGACGCGCATTTTTGTGTGTTCCTGGCGATAGTAATTTTCCGCGAGTTCTGGAACCATGACGAGGGCGAGGGAGCCGATCAGGGTCGCGGGAATGGTCAGAACGGGCATACACATTCCCATGGCGATGCCGATCTCGCTCATCGCCTGCGCGTTGGTCATGCCTGCCGCGATCAGTCTTGCGGGCAGAATGAGGGAGATCACCGAATTGATGAGGGAATTGGAAGTGCGCATTCCCGTGATGGGCAGGGCGGAGGAGAGCAGGGGGCGGAATTGCCGCCTCGGATTTTTCAGCCGTCCTCCCTTGGCGAAATACCAGATCCCCGAAAGGGTGAAAGAAACGAGATAGGACAGCACAATGGCGACCGCCGCCCGCTTTGCACCGTCGAGAACGTCTGTCATGGCGCTCACAAGCACCACGCCCGCGACGATCATGGTCAGCTCTTCCAAAAGGTCGATGATACAATAGGGCATGAACTGTTTGTTTCCCCAAAGCGCGCCGCGGATGACCGAATAGACGGAATTAAAGACGAGCGAAGGCAGGAGAATGAGCAAAACGGCCATACAGCGGGGGTCGGAAAAGAGGAAATCGAAAAAGCTGTGACCGAAATACAACAGGCTGAATGCGGGAATGGAAAAGGCGAGCGCGCAGACAAGGGCAGCCGTCACCACCGATTTTTGCGCATAGGCGTTGTTTTTGGCGCGGTATTTTGTGATCAGCCGCGAAACGGTGAGCGGGATCCCCGAAGCCGCGGCGGTAGCCAGCACGGCAAAGACGGAAAGGGCGATCTGGTAGATCCCCATTCCTTCCGAACCGAGCGTGCGGGAAAGAATGATGCGGTATAAAAATCCGCACGTCTTTTCGGCGACGGAAAACACGGTGACGTAAGCCGCCGTTCTGTATAGGTTTTGCCTGCTCAAAGTCCACCTCGTCTACAAAAATCACATTCTGTCGAATGATGTCATAGTATGTATATAGCGGCGCGTGTACGTTTATGCACGCGCTTTGTCATATCCGCCTGCTCTCTGCATACAATACAATATCTTACAATTTGGAGGAAAAGAGATGAGAGAACTTTGCAGTGCGGATCAAAACCCGCTCGGATTGCACGTCGTAGAGGAGGGGGAAACGCTTGTTTCGCTGTGCGAAAAGTACTGCGTTTCCGAACACGAGGTCATCCGCCTCAACGGCCTGCACGCATTTCCTCCGCCGGGTACAGTCTTGCTCCTTCCGCCGCCTGCGGGAAAAGTGTACGTCGTTCAGCCGGGAGAAACGCTCTCGTCCGTCTGTAAAAAATTTGACATGAGCGAGGAAGAATTTGCCGCGCGCAACGGGGATACCTTTCTTTATCCCATGCGCAGGGTGCTCGTAAAGGAGTAACCGCGCGGAGGCGAACTTCATATACTGGAATATAGGAATCATGCCGCAAGGGCGGCTGTTTCCCTCACATTTTTACAAACCGGAGGTCTGTCATGTCGTTTTTTTCCAATTTTCAGACGGATAAATGTCCCGGTCCCATCAACGGGAATCCGTTGAACGGGCTGGGTGAAAAAGTCTGTGTACAGGCGCAACGGGTTTTCGACGCCTGCATCAAGCAGGGGCAGAGCGAGGGCGTCGTCCTCAGCATCACCGATCCCGTCCCCGCCAATCCTACATATCCTCTCACCTTTATCAGCGCCCGCAGTGTCACGTCCGCGGGGCAGGTGTCCGGCTTTCAGGTAGACCGTCTGCCCGACCGCGCAGGCTGTGCGCGCGTGCAGGCTACGATCAATATTCCCGTGGAAGTCGTGTATACGGACGCAAACGGTACGGAAGGAAAGGCAAACGCTGTGGTTACGGTCAGCGAGGATGTCATTCTGTTCGTCCCTCAGCCGTCTATCATGCCGTATGAAGTGCAGTGCGTCGTCAGCGCCGTTTCTCCCGAAGGCACCTTCAACGCGCAGGACAATACCTTTGTCGTCGATCTTTGCACGACGGTCATTCTTAAAATCGTCATCAATGTCGACCTGCTTCTGCCTTCTTACGGATACTGCGTCATTCCTCCTGCGCAGGAATACACGCAGGAAGTGTGCGCGGGCTTTTTCGAGCTTCCGCTCTATCCGCAGGGAAACACCTGCTGCAACGGTTGCAACAAATAACACAAACCAATCAAAAGCCGATATGCACTCATATCGGCTTTTTTAACGCTCCGCAGGACAGGCTGTCCAATCGCTTTTTGGAAAAGTATTTACAAAGGACAAGATGAAAAAAGACCTTTACAAAAACATCTTTTTAAAAATGCGGCTCGGGCGGGTGAAATGCTTTCAAATAAATCGTTTTTATGGTACAATCTATAGGAAAGAGTTTCAGGAAGGAACGGAATGAAGGTATTTGCGGTAAGTGACCTGCATCTCCCCGGCAATCAGGAAAAGCCTATGGATGTGTTCGGGGAAAACTGGGCGGGGCATTTTGAAAAGATATGCGAGGACTGGAAAAGTAAAGTCTGTGAAGAGGACATTGTCCTTTTGGCGGGCGATTTCTGCTGGGCAATGACCCTTGACGACGCTCTTTCCGATCTTGCAAAGCTCAAAGACCTGCCGGGGAAAAAAGTGTTTGTCCGCGGGAACCACGATTTCTGGTGGTCGGGGATCACAACGCTGCGCGCCTCCGCGCCCGATTCTTCCTTTTATTTTCTGCAAAACGATTGCATTCGGTTTGACGGATTGGTGATTTGCGGTTCGCGCGGTTGGTCTTGCCCCGGGAGCGCGGATTTTGCCGAAGCGGACGAAAAGATCTATAAGAGGGAAGGGGAGAGATTCCGCCTTGCGCTTCAGAACGCCGGAAAGGTGAGGCAGGAAGGCGACATACTCATCTGCATGATCCATTATCCGCCTTTCAACATGAAAAAGGAGCCCTCTCTTTTTACCGAACAATTTGAAAAGAGCGGTGCGGACATTGTGGTGTACGGGCATCTTCATCAGAACGCGGGGAACTACACCCGGGTCTACGAGCGGAACGGCATAAAATATTTTCTGACATCCTGCGATCTGCTTGGATTTCGTCTGGCGCAAATTCTTTAAAAACTTTCTTTCAGACGCTTTACATTGTGCGGCGTGTGTGTTACAATATTTTCGATAAACGACTTTAAGAATGCGGTACGGGATGCCGAAAAGTCGAAAACGGAAGAAGGCAGGGCGTGGTGCGCCCGCATTTTGCCATACTTTTTCGGATTTTCAAAGCCCGTGACGGATCACGGGCTTTTTTTCGTGCCGCGGAAGGGAGGAGTGAATGTCGGAACACATCGTATTGGACGAAGCCGCCATTGCGCGCACGCTCACCCGTCTTTCCCATGAGATCGTGGAAAAGAACAAGGGAACGGATTTTTGTCTGCTGGGGATCCGCCGCCGCGGCGAGATCCTTGCCCGCCGCGTGCAGAAACTTATTGAAAAGTTTTACGGAGTCAGCGTTCCCTGCGACGGGATCGACATCGGAATTTATCGGGACGATCTCGTCAGCGGATTTTTTGTTCCCGATGCGAAGCTGAATGCACCCGCCTTTTCCGTGGAGGGAAAGACGGTCGTTCTGTGCGACGATGTTCTGCACACGGGCAGGAGCGTCCGCGCCGCCATCGAAGCGATTTTCGATCTCGGCAGACCCGCACGCATCATGCTGCTCGTTCTCTGCGACCGCGGCGGCAGGGAAATGCCTGTCAGCCCCGATTTTGTCGGAAAGAACATTCCCACTTCCAGATCGGAATTTATCGACGTCCGCCTTCGCGAGATCGAAGGGGAGGACAGCCTCGGCATTACTGCCGCACCCGAAAAACGTTAATCTATCAAAAGAGGTCATACAATGCTCGGAAAAGATCTTCTCGGCCTGTACGACGCGTCCGTTGAGGACATTCAGTTGATCCTCGATACGGCGGTCGGCATGAAAAAACTTCTCACGCAAAACCTGAAAAAGCTCCCGCATCTGCAGGGGCGCACGGTGACGACTCTCTTTTATGAGAACAGCACGAGGACGCGCACCTCGTTCGAGCTCGCTGCAAAATACCTCGGCGCGGGAACGGTGAATATCTCCGCGTCGTCCAGTTCCGTGCAAAAGGGCGAGACGCTCATCGATACGGGTTACACGCTGGACGCGATGAAAAACGACGTCATCGTCATCCGCCACCCGATGGGCGGAGCGCCGCACCTGTTGGCAAGACACGTGAAGGCGTCCGTCGTCAACGGCGGCGACGGCATGAACGAGCACCCCACGCAGGCGCTGCTCGACTTTTACACGATGCGCGAAAAATTCGGCTCTTTCAAGGGGCTGAAAGTTGCCATTCTCGGCGATATCAAGCATTCGCGCGTCGCCAAGAGCAACCTGTTCGGGCTGACCAAACTCGGTGCGGAAGTGGTGATGTTCTCTCCCGCAACGCTCATGCCGCAGGGAGTGGAGCGCATGGGCGCCAAGGTCGCGCATTCGCGCGAAGAGGCGCTTGCGGGCGCAAACGTCGTGATGGGGCTGCGCATTCAGCTGGAACGTATGCACGGCGGGCTGTTCCCGTCTCTCTCCGAATACGCCAAATATTACGGCGTATCGGAAGAACACCTCAAATACGCGGATAAGGATTGCATCGTCATGCACCCCGGCCCCGTCAACCGCGGCGTAGAACTGACGTCCGACGTCATCGACGCGGAAAATTCCAAGATCACCGAACAGGTCCTCAACGGCGTTGCCGTGCGCATGGCGCTCTTGTTCCTGCTCGTCAAAAACAGACAGGGAGGCGAAAAGAATGAATAAACTTCTCATCAAAGGCGGAACGGTCGTCTTTTCGGACAGATGCGAACAGTGCGACGTCCTGTTGGAAGGCAAAAAGATAATCAAAATTGCAAAAAATGTTGAGGATAAAGAGGCAAGGGTCATCGACGCGACGGGGCTGCACGTATTCCCGGGGCTGATCGATATGCACGTTCATCTGCGCGAACCCGGCTTTGAATACAAGGAAGACATCGCCAGCGGCAGCGCCGCCGCGGTGCGCGGCGGATTCACGCAGGTGTGCTGTATGCCGAATACCCAACCTGTCTGCGACAATGCTGCCGTGGTCGGTTATATCATCGCTCGCTCCAAGGATGTGGGGCTCTGCAAAGTCCGTCCCATCGGTGCTATTACCAAGGACGAAAAAGGGGAAACGCTTGCGGAGATCGGCAAGATGAAAGACGCGGGCGCGGTTGCCGTCAGCGACGACGGAAGGCCCGTTTCCAATGCGCGCATCATGCGCCTTGCCATGGAATACGCATCCGATTTCGGGATGCTCTGCCTGTCCCACTGCGAGGACAAAGACCTTGTGGACGGCGGCGTGGTCAACGAAGGATACAACAGCACGCTGGCGGGGTTGAAAGGGATCCCGCGGGCGGCAGAGGAGATCATGCTGGCACGCGAGATCATTCTTGCGGAAACGCTGGGCAAGCGCGTGCATATCTGCCACGTTTCCACCAAAGGCGGCGTTCAGCTGCTGCGCGAGGCAAAGGCGCGCGGCGTTCAGGTGACGGCAGAAACCTGCCCTCATTACTTTACCCTGACGGACGACGTCGTTATGTCCTATGATGCGAATACCAAAGTCAACCCTCCCATCCGCGAAGCAGAGGACGTCGAGGCGATCAAAGAGGGGCTGAAAGACGGCACGCTGGATTGCATCGTCACCGACCATGCGCCCCATCACAGGGACGAAAAGATGGTGGAATACAATCTCGCCGCATTCGGCATCAGCGGAATCGAAACCTCTTTCTCCCTGTCTTATACCTATCTCGTCAAAAGCGGCGTGCTCACGCTTCCCCAGCTTGCACAGCGCATGAGCGAAAATCCCGCCGCGATCCTGCATCTGGAGGGCGGCAAAGTAGAGGAGGGCGGCGTGGCAGATCTGATGCTGGCCGATCTTTCCGGGAGCTATGTCATTGACAGCAAAGATTTTCTGTCCAAGGGGAAAAACACGCCGTTCAACGGAATGCAGGTGTATGGGAAAGTCAGATATACCATTGTCGACGGCGAAGTCAAATACTGCGAGGAGTAAAGAACCATGTCATATAAAAAGGATTTTATCAGATTTCTTTCCGAATGCGGAGTGCTGAAATTCGGAACGTTCACGCTGAAAAGCGGCAGGATCGCTCCCTATTTTCTGAATGCGGGCGAATACAAGACGGGCGCGCAGATCAAGCGCCTGGGCGAGTTTTATGCGGCCTGCATCCGCGAGAACAACATTCCCGTGCAGACGCTGTTCGGGCCCGCGTATAAGGGGATCCCGCTGGCGCTGTCCGCGGCGGTCGCTCTGTATGAAAAGTACGGCGCGGACGTCAATTTCTGTTTTGACAGAAAGGAAGTGAAAGACCACGGCGAAGGCGGAATGTTTGTCGGAAAACAGCTGCAGGACGGCGAAAAAGTTGTCATCGTCGAGGACGTTATGACCAGCGGAAAGGCGCTCAAAGAAGTGCTTCCCAAGCTTCGCGGCGCGGCCAAAGTGGACGTCACGGGCATGGTCATCACCGTCGACCGCATGGAGAAAGCGCTCAACAGCGAGCAGTCCGCCGTACAGCAGGCGTATGCGGAAGAGGGCGTCAAAGTGTATTCCATCGTCACTATCGAGGACATCATCGAGGCGCTGGAAGAGGGCGTCATCGAAGGCAAAGAACACGTTCCCGCCATCAGAAATTATCTCGCGCAATACGGCGCAAAATATTGAGGTTTTACATGATAACGGATAAACTCATTGAAAGAGTAAAACAGCTGGACAACCCCACCGTTGCGGGCATCGACACGAGCTTTGATTACCTGCCCGAGGACATGAAGAGCGGCGTGTGCGACTTTGCAGGCGCGGCCAAAGCGGTGCTCGCTTTCAACAAAGAGATCATCGACAGCATCTGCGACATCGTTCCCTGCGTGAAGGTGCAGATCGCTTACTATGAAATGTACGGGCTGGAAGGGATGCGCACTTTTTTGGAGACGCTGAAATATGCGTCGGAAAAGGGGATGCTCGTCATGACGGACGCAAAGCGCAACGACATCGGCGCCACGGCAGAGTGTTACGCGAAAGCGTACCTCGGCGAAACGGCTGTGGGGGAAAAGGCTTATACCGCCTTCGATTCGGATTTCCTTACGGTCAACGGCTACCTCGGCTCGGACGGGATCAAGCCTTTTCTCGGCTGGATGCAGAAGAGGGACAAAGGCATCTTTGTCCTCGTCAAGACCTCCAACAAATCCAGCGGCGAGTTGCAGGATCTGAAACTGGAAAACGGCAAAACCGTGTACGAATACATGGGCTCTCTCGTGGAAGAGTGGGGCAAGGACAGTATCGGAAAGTACGGGTATTCCGCCGTCGGCGCGGTGGTGGGGGCAACTCATCCTCAGCAGGCGCGCATCCTGCGCGGAGAAATGCCGCACACCTTCTTCCTCATTCCCGGATACGGCGCGCAGGGCGGCACGGCTGACGATCTGAAAGTATGCTTTGACAAGGACGGGTTGGGCGGAATTGTCAATTCTTCCCGTGGAATTCTGTGCGCATACAAGCAGGAAAAGTACAAGGGACTTTCCTTCTCTGCGGCAGCTCGCCAGGCGTGCATTGACATGAAAAACGACCTGAATCGCGCAATCAAGGGTTGATACGAAGTACTATGTCACGCATAAATCGACTTTCATGGAGGATTTGAAGTGAGAGAACTGGATGTAAAAGTTGTCGGCAATCAACAGATCGCGCCGGGGATCTTTGAGATCGATTTTCAGCTTCCCGAAGAGATCAGTTTTCGCTGCGGTCAGTTTGTCAATCTTTCGGTGGGCGACGGCGGCCATCTCCTGCGCCGTCCCTTTGCCATTCTCTTTTACAACAAACAGCAGCGCACGGCGGGCGTTTGTTACCAGGTCAAGGGAAAAGGCACCCGCATTCTCTCTCAGAAAAGAGAGGGGGACAGGCTGACCTGCGTTTTGCCGCTCGGCAACGGATTTGTCATCCGTGAAGAGGAAAAGCGCATTGCGCTCATCGGCGGCGGCGTGGGGGTGTTTCCCTTGCTTTCCGTGCTGGACGAGTACAAGGACAGCGACAACCATTTCCGCTCCTACATGGGGTTCCGCAGTGCGGAGTATGTAAATACTTTCGGGAGGTACGACAAGCGTTCGGACGCTTTGCTTGTCGCTACCGACGACGGGAGCTTCGGAAAAAAAGGAACGGCGGTCTCCCTGTTCTTTGAAGATTTTGAACAGGCAAAACCGGACGTCATTTTTGCCTGCGGCCCCACGCCCATGCTCCGCGCCCTCAAAGCGGGGATGCAGGAGCGCGGCATTCGCGTGCCTTGCTACGTCTCTTTGGAGGAGCGCATGGGGTGCGGGATCGGCGCCTGCCTCGTGTGCGTGTGCAGGAAAGCGGGCGGCGAACAGAACGTCCGCGTGTGTAAGGACGGCCCCGTCTTTGAGATAAATGAGGTGGAGATCTGATGGCAAATCTGCATACAAAAATCTGCGGGGTAGAGTTTAAAAATCCCGTCATTGCGGCGAGCGGCACCTTCGGGTTCGGCAAGGAATTTAACGAGATCTACGATATTTCCGTGCTCGGCGGGATCAGCACAAAGGGGCTGACTTTGGAGCCCAGGCTCGGCAATCCTACGCCGCGCATTGCGGAAGGACACGGGGTCATCCTCAATGCCGTGGGACTGCAAAATCCTGGTGTGGAAAAATTCCTGGAAGAAGACCTGGACTTTTTGAAGAGAAAAAATATTGTGATCATCGCAAACGTCGCGGGCAAGACTCTGGAAGATTATGCGGGGATCTGTGCGCGGCTGGACGGACTTGTGGACATGATCGAGCTGAACATTTCCTGCCCCAACGTGAAGTGTGGCGGCATGGCGTTCGGCATCCGTCCCGAGAGCGTGGAGCAGGTCACGCGCGCGGCGAAGGGCGCGCTGAAAAAGACGCCGCTCATCGTCAAGCTTTCGCCCAATGTGGAGAGTATTGCCGTCAATGCGCTTGCGGCGCAGAAAGGGGGCGCGGACTGCGTTTCCCTCATCAATACGCTGACGGGCATGGTCATCGATGTCGAGCGCAGAAGGCCCGTGATCGCAAACAACACGGGCGGCGTTTCGGGCGCGGGCGTCAAGCCGATCGCCGTCCGCATGACGTACGAAGTGTGTTCGGCAGTGAACATTCCCGTCATCGGTATGGGCGGGATCACCTGCGCGGAGGACGCGCTGGAATTTATCATTGCGGGAGCAAGCGCGGTGCAGGTGGGAACGGCGAATTTTACCGATACTCTCGCCATGCCGAGGATCATCGGGGAGCTCGATCGTTGGCTGGACGCGCACGGGATCTCCGACATCAACGAACTTCGCGGCACACTCAAACTCAACGGATAAACAAAGCGGCGCCTTTTCGGGGCGCCGCTTTGTTGTTTGTATCAAAAGGGCAGTGCTTTGGCGGACGCTTCAAAGTTTTTCAAAGGAAAATCCCGCTTGTTTGTAGTGGCGGATGAGTTTGGGCAGACACTTTACCGTTTCTCTGTATCCCACGCCGTCGTGCAGCAGTAAAACAATTTTATGCCGTTCGCCCGCAGTGCGCAGGGCGTTGGCAAACAGCTCTTCGGCGGTCGCGCCCGGGGAGATGGCGTCCTCGACGGAGGCGTTCCAGCCGCACACTCTGTAACCTGCGTTTCGGACGGCTTGTCCCAGTTCCTGCGATAGCCCGCCTTCCCCGCCGGGAAAGCGGTACAGGTTTCCCTGCCACTGCGGAGCGGCGGAGAGAATGGCGTTGCGGCACAGTTCTATGTCCCGGAGCAGGGCGCGCGGAGAGGAGTAGATCTCCGCGTATTCGTGGGAATAGCTGTGGACGCCCACGCAATGACCTTCCGCAAGGGTGCGCTGAACTATTTCTTTTCTCGTTTTGATTTGTCTGCCGATGACGAAAAATGTAGCTTTCACGTCATTTTTTTTGAGAATGTCGAGTATTTTCGGCGTAGTGGAGTCGGTGGGGCCGTCGTCAAAGGTAAGATAGATGATTTTTTCCTCTGTCGCCGCGCAAGGAACGGGCTGCAGGAGGGGCGGCGCAAATGCCAGGATCAGCGCCATCAGGGAACAGAAAATTGCCTTCATAAAGACAGTTTGCGGTATATGCGGGCCTTTCATGCGGAAAAATAAAAAATTCTATGCTACGTATAGCCGCCGACGGGAAAAAATTTCATAAAAAAATTTCAAAAAAACTGTTGACAAACGCATTTTGTTGTGTTATGCTTGAAAAAACCGATGAGGTAGAGTAGTAGCCTGCTACAGCAGATTTTCAGAGAGTTCCCGGCGGTGGAATGGGAGCAGTCTGACGCAGAGTGAATGGATTACCGAGGGCGGAGGCGAACGGCGTTTGCTGAGTAGTTTCCGACGTGGCTTTCACGTTACAGGAAGAGGGTATGACAGTACCTGTTTGAGGCAGCAGTCTATGCTGTGAATTTGGGTGGCAACACGGTTTATTCGTCCCAAGCGAATGAATCGTGTTTTTTTGTTGCAAAATTTTATCAGGAGGAACAAACCTATGTCCAAAACTCAGATCCCTTACAAGATATATCTTTCCGAAAACGAAATTCCCAGGCATTGGTACAATCTGAATGCCGTTATGCCGGTCAAACACGATCCCTTCCTCAATCCTGCAACGTTACAGCCCTGCACGAAGGACGATCTGCGCCCCGTGTTCTGCGACGACTGCATCGAACAGGAGTTCAACCGTACCGACCTGTATATCGACATCCCCGAAGAGATCCGCGATTTTTACAAGATGTACCGTCCCTCTCCGCTGGTGCGCGCTTACTGTCTGGAAAAGGCGCTGGGAACGCCCGCAAAAATTTATTATAAATTCGAGGGCAACAACACGTCCGGTTCGCACAAGCTCAATTCCGCGGTTGCGCAGGCATACTACGCGAAAAAGCAGGGGCTGAAATCCATCACCACGGAAACGGGCGCGGGGCAGTGGGGAACGGCGCTGTCCATGGCGGCGGCGTATTTCGGGCTGGACCTCACCGTGTACATGGTCAAGGTTTCCAGCGAGCAAAAACCGCACAGGCGCGAGGTGATGCGCACCTACGGCGCAAAGGTCATTGCTTCTCCTTCGGATACCACCGAGGCGGGCAGGAAGATCTTAAAGGAATTCCCCGGAACGGGCGGCTCCCTCGGCTGCGCCATCAGCGAAGCGGTGGAGAAGGCGGTGACGACCGATTCCTGCCGCTATGTGTTGGGCAGCGTGCTCGATCACGTCGTTCTGCACCAGTCCATCATCGGTCAGGAAACCAAGGCGGCCATGGAGAAATACGGCATTCAGCCGGATATGATCATCGGCTGCTGCGGCGGCGGTTCCAACTTCGGCGGACTCATCGGGCCGTTCATGGGCGACAAGATCATGGGCAAAAACAACATCGATTTCATCGGCGTGGAACCTGCCAGCTGTCCTTCGCTCACGCGCGGCAAGTATGCGTACGATTTCTGCGACAGCGCCAAGATCACGCCGCTTGCGAGAATGTACACGCTCGGCTGCGGATTTATGCCTGCGCCCAACCATGCGGGCGGGCTTCGCTATCACGGCATGAGCCCCATCGTGTCCGCGCTGTATCATCAGGGATATATGCGTGCCGTCACCGTCGAACAGACGAAAGTCTTTGAAGCGGCGGAAAAGTTTGCGCGCATCGAGGGCATCCTGCCCGCGCCCGAATCCAGCCACGCCATCCGCGTCGCTATCGACGAGGCGCTCCGCTGCAAAGAGACGGGTGAGGCAAAGACTATTCTGTTCGGCCTGACGGGTACGGGATATTTCGACATGACTGCTTATAAACAGTACAATGACGGAACGATGATCGATTATATCCCCACGGATGCAGACCTGCAGAAGGGTTTCGGCTCTTTGCCGGATATTCCGCAAAATAAATAAAAAAATAATTGCAATCAGGAAGTAAAAATGATATAATGGAGGGAGAACAGAATGTTCTCCCTCTGCTTTTTTTCGGAGAGGAGCTGATTTTAAATTTACAGAGGTTTTCAGAATATGCAACTTCAGGATCTGTACGGCGCGGGCGCCGACAAACAGGCTTTCAAAAAGCGCACGCAGGCATTGTCTGCGCTCTTTGAAAAAAAGACGGGCGCAAAGCCGGAACAATGGTTTTCCTCTTCGGGCAGGGCGGAGATCGTGGGTAATCACACCGATCACAACCACGGAAAAGTGGTCGTCGCCGCCATCAGCTGTGACATTTTGTCCGCCGTCAAAAAGCGCGACGACGGGATCATCTGCGTCCATTCGGAGGGATTTCCTTCCTTTGAGTTCAGTGTGAACGATCTTGAGGTCAATCCCAAAGAATACGGCAAGAGCATCGCACTTGCGCGCGGTGTGGTCAAGGGGATCACGGACCGCGGCTATAAAGTGGGCGGCTTTACCTGCTGTTCGGAAAGCACTGTGTTCCGCGGGGCGGGCGTATCTTCCTCGGCGGCGTACGAGCTTCTCATCTGCGAGATCCTCAACACATTGTATCTGGACGGAAAGCTCAGCAAGGTGGAAAAGGCGATCATTTCCCAGTATGCCGAAAACGTGTATTTCGGAAAGCCGTGCGGGCTGCTCGATCAGTCGGGCATTTCGCTGGGGGGGATCAACAAGATCGATTTCAAAGATCCCGCAGCTCCCGTCATCGAATCCCTCACGCCGCCTGCGGGCTACACGCTTGTCATCACCAACACGGGCGGATCCCATGCGGCGCTCACCGAGCACTATGCCGCTATCAAGACGGAAATGCTTGCCGTGGCAAATTATTTCGGAAAGGAAGTGCTGCGCGAAGTGCCCTACGAACAGTTCTTTGTAAGCATTCCGCAGCTTCGCAAAAAAGTTTCCGAGCGCGCCATTCTCCGCGCATTCCATTATTATGAAGAAAACGACCGCGTAGATGCGGCGGCGGCCGCGCTGAAAGAGGGAAGGGTGAAAGATTTCCTCGCGGCGGTGGGCGCGTCCGGGGTGAGCAGTCTGAACTGTCTGCAGAACTGCTTTGTTCCCGGCAGTACCGAACAGCCCGTATCCCTCGCGATACATATTTCCGAACGCATCATCCGCGACGGCGCGGTGCGCGTGCACGGCGGCGGCTTTGCGGGTACGGTGCTTGCCTACCTCGCGGACGCGGAAGTGGAAAACTACGTCGCGCAGATGGCAAAGGTGTTCGGCAGAGAAAACGTCTTTACGGCGAGCGTACGCCTGCCGGGTGCAACCGAGTTGGATCTTGGCGAACTCATCGGATAAATCCTTTGTCCCGATAACCATAAATACAGAGAGGAGGAAGAGTTATGATTCATGCAAGCTTGTTCGGCAGAACGTCGGACGGAAGAGACGTACACGCATTCAAGATCAAGGACGGCGCAAACGAAGCCACCATTCTCAGCTACGGCGGCATCATCCAGTCTTTGAAGATCGCGGACAAAGAGGGGAAGCTCGTCGACGTCGTTCTCGGATATGACGACGTGGCGTCTTACGAAAAGAACGACGGGTATCTCGGCGCCATCGTCGGGCGCTGCTGCAACCGCATCGAAAAGGGCCACCTCGTCGTGGACGGAACGGAATACCAGCTGTACTGCAACGACCGCGGCAATCATCTGCACGGCGGCAGGGAAGGTTTTGACAAAAAAGTCTGGAACTATGTGTTCGAGGGCGGGGACGGAAATATCCTCAATCTCAGCACGGTCAGCCCGGACGGGGAGGAGAACTATCCCGGAAATCTGCGCCTGCAGGTCAGATATACTTTCGTGAACGGCGAACTCAGGATCGAGTACGGCGCGATGTCCAGCAAAAAGACGCCCATCAACCTGACCAACCACGCATATTTCAATCTGGACGGGGAAGGTTCGGGCAACGTTCTGGACACCTTCCTGACCATTGCGGCGGACAGGATCACCCCCACGGACGACGCGCTCATTCCGCACGGCGAATTCCGCAATGTGGAGGGAACGCCCTTCGATTTCAGAAAGCCGCACCGCATCGGCGAGCGCATCGGCAGCGACGATGAGGACATAGCGCGCCAGAACGGTTACGACGTCAACTACGTCCTCAACAAGGCGGCGGGCGTCTACGGAAAAGTGGCGGAAGCGGAGAGCGAGCGGAGCGGGATCTGCATGGAAGTGTTCACGGATATGCCCGCGCTGCAGCTGTATACGGGCAACGGGCTCAGCCAGAAAGGCAAATCCGCTTTTTATAACCGCAATTACGGTTTCTGCATGGAAACGCAGTACATTCCGAACAGCGTCAACGTCCCCGCTTATGCGGCGCTCGGCGACTGTCTGTTTGAGAAAAACAAGATCTATCATTCTGTCACGGCATACAAATTCAGCGTAAAGTAAGGCGATCGATATGAAAATTCTCATTGCATCCGACCTGCACGGATCGGCATTTTATACGCAAAAGCTCGCGGAGCGTTTTTCGGCGGAAGGCGCCGAACAGCTCGTTCTGCTGGGCGATATTTACAATCACGGACCCCGTAATCCTCTGCCGGAAGGGTACGATCCTTTGGGCGTGGCAAAGATTTTAAATCCGCTGGCGGACAAACTCATCGTTCTGAAAGGGAATTGCGACAGCGACGTTGATACCCTCATTTCCGATTTTGAGTTTGTTTCCGAAGCCGTTCTCTATGCGGAAGGAAAGAAGATCTTTTTACAGCACGGGGACAAGTATTGTATCGACAATCTTCCCAAAAATTGCGGGGATTGCTTTATTTACGGGCATTATCATACCGGATTTATCAAGAGAGAGGGCGCTGTGCTCGTTGCAAACTGCGGTTCCGTATCGCTGCCCAAGGGCGGCACGCCCAACAGCTATCTTCTGTTGGAGGAGGGCGTTCTCGTCCTCAAAGAATTGGACGGCAAAGAGCTTTGCCGCATGAATATCTGATCCCACCGCCGCGGCAGTTTTGCCGCGGCGGCTTTTCGGGAAACGGGGGAAAAGCGATCCCCAAATCATTGCATTTTTTATCTGTTTATGATAGAATAGATAAAATAGGTCATTGCGGTTTTTTCCGCTTTTGCAGGCGGAAGAAAAAGGCCGCGGATACAGGATATTGCCATGAGTTTTGAAGAATTACAGAGAGAAGACAAAGAGTACATTTCCAACACTTACAACCGTTTTGCGGTAGATCTTGCGCGCGGCGAGGGCGCCACGCTCTGGTCGGAAGAGGGCAAAAAATACGTGGACTTCGGAAGCGGGATCGCCGTCAACACGTTCGGCGTCAACGACGAGGTCTGGAAAAAGGCTGTCACAGATCAGCTGAACAAGATCCAGCACGCAAGCAATCTGTATTATACGCGCCCGCAGGCGCATCTGGCGCACCTGCTGTGCAAAAAGACGGGCGCAAAAAAAGTGTTTTTCTGCAACTCGGGCGCGGAAGCCAACGAGTGTGCCATCAAGGCGGCGCGCAAATACTCCTTCGACAAGTACGGCGAGGGGAGGTTCCGCATCGTCACGCTGAAAAATTCCTTTCACGGCAGGACGATCGCCACGCTGTCCGCTACGGGGCAGGACGCAATGCACAAATACTTCATGCCCTTCCTCGAAGGCTTTTCGTACGCGGATCCCACCTTTGAAGGGGTGAAAAAATGCTGCTCCGAACAGACCTGCGCCGTCATGATCGAACCCATCCAGGGCGAGGGCGGCGTGCGGCCGCTGGACGCGGAGGAAGTAAAAAAGATAGAGAGCTTCTGCAAGAAGCACGACATCCTTCTCATCGTGGACGAGGTGCAGACGGGCAACGGCAGGACGGGCAAGCTGTACGCTTACGAACACTTCGGCATTTCGCCCGATATCGTCACCACGGCCAAGGGCCTGGGCGGCGGACTTCCTTTGGGCGCTGCCATATTCTTTGAAAAGTGCCGCGACGTGTTCGGCGCGGGCGACCACGGCTCCACCTTCGGCGGAAACCCCGTTGCCTGTGCGGGCGCTATCTCCATTCTGGAAAGGCTGGACGAAAAGCTCATGCTCGAAGTGCAGGGCAAGAGCGCCTATCTGTTCACCCATCTCGGCAGGATCAAAAATGTTTTGTCCGTGACGGGCATGGGCCTGATGATCGGGCTGGAAACGACAAAACCTTCCCGCGAGATCGCGGAAAAGTGCCTGGAACGCGGCCTGATCGTGCTCACCGCCAAAAACAAAGTGCGCCTGCTGCCGCCGCTCAACGTAAAAAAAGACGAAATTGATTTTGCATTACAAATTCTCAACGAGGTAATATCCGAATGAAGCACCTTTTAAAGCTTGCCGATCTTTCAACAGAGGAAATTTACGGGATCTTAAATCTTGCCGATCAGCTCAAATATGAGCGCAAGAACAACATTCCCCACCCGCACCTGCAGGGCAAAAAGCTGGGAATGATCTTTTCCAAGTCTTCCACCCGCACCCGCGTCAGCTTTGAAGTGGGGATGTACGAACTGGGCGGCTACGCGCTGTTCCTGTCCGACCGCGATCTGCAGATCGGCAGGGGAGAACCCATTAAGGATACCATCCGCGTCCTTTCGCGCTATCTCGACGGGATCATGATCCGCACCTTTGCGCAGCAGGACGTGGAAGATCTCGCGAAGTACGGTTCTATCCCCATCATCAACGGTCTGACCGATTATTGCCATCCCTGTCAGGTGCTCGCCGACCTCATGACCATCCGCGAATACAAGGGCAGCCTGAAAGGACTGAAACTGTGCTTTGTGGGGGACGGCAACAACATGGCGAATTCCCTGATCGTGGGCGGCATCAAGGTGGGTATGGAAGTTGCCATTGCCTGCCCGGACAATTACCGTCCCGACGAGCAGATCGTCCGCTGGGCAAAAGAGAACGGAACGCTCACCGTCACTTCCGATCTGAAAGGGGCGGCGGCGAATGCGGACGTTCTGTATACGGACGTCTGGGCGTCCATGGGACAGGAAAGCGAAAAGGCTGTGCGCGAAAAGGCGTTTGCGAGGTATTGCATCGACGCGGAGCTGATGAAAGTTGCAAAGCCGGACGCCATGGTCCTGCACTGTCTGCCCGCGCACCGCGGCGAGGAGATCACGGAAGAAGTCCTCGAAGCGCACGCGGAAGAGATCTTTGACGAGGCGGAAAACCGCCTGCACGCACAAAAGGCAGTCCTTGTAAAGCTGCTCAAGTGATCATTCGGAAGGGTTACGAAATGAAAGAAGAAAAAGTTTATGTAACGCTGCAAAACGGACAGGTGTATGAAGGCAAACGCTTCGGCGCAAAAGGGGACGTTCTGGGCGAACTCGTCTTTACCACGGGCATGACGGGCTACATTGAAACGCTCACCGATCCCAGCTATTACGGGCAGATCGTCATTCAGACCTTCCCGCTCATCGGAAACTACGGGATGATCCCGTCCGACTGCGAAAGCAAAAAGCCTTACCTCTCCGCCTATATCGTCCGCGAATACTGCAAGACGCCTTCCAACTTCCGCTGTGAAGGAACGTTGGACGAATTTCTCAAAAAGAACAACATTCCCGGCGTGTACGGGATCGACACGCGCGAACTGACGCGCACCGTGCGCGAAACGGGCGTGATGAATGCGGTCATCTCCTCCAAACCCGTGCAGGATATGGACGCCATCCGCAAATATATCATCCGCGACGCCGTAAAAACCTGCACTTGCGAAGGGGAGATGGTGTACGAGTGCGAAAACGCAAAGCGCACCGTCGTCTTATGGGATTTCGGCGCCAAGGAAAACATTGCGCGCGAACTGGTTCACCGCGGCTGCAAGGTCATCCGCGTTCCGTCCACCTGTACGGCGGAAAAAATTCTTTCCTACAACGCGGACGGACTCATGCTCACCAACGGCCCCGGCGATCCCGCCGAAAATGTGGAGCTGATCGAAAATATCCGCAAAGTGGCGGGCAAACTTCCCATCTTCGGGATCTGCCTCGGACATCAGCTGTTTGCGCTCGCCATGGGCGGCCAGACAAAGAAAATGAAATACGGCCACCGCGGCGTCAACCAGCCGGTCAAGGAGCTGAAAACAAACACCGTCTATATTTCCAGCCAGAACCACGGCTATGAAGTGATCGCCGATTCGATCAAAAACGTGGGCGTGCAGAGCTTTATCAACGTAAACGACAACACCTGTGAAGGAGTGGAATATCCCGATCTCAATGCGTTCACCGTGCAGTTCCATCCCGAAGCGTGCGCGGGACCTCTCGAAGCGAAGGGATTGTTTGACAGATTCATTGCCATGATGGACGGAGGAAAAACAAATGCCTAAAAGAAGCGATATCAAAAAAGTTCTTGTCATCGGTTCGGGCCCGATCGTCATCGGTCAAGCGGCGGAATTTGACTATGCGGGCGCGCAGGCGTGCCGCGTTCTCAAAGATGCGGGCGTCAACGTCGTTCTGTGCAACTCCAACCCCGCCACGATCATGACGGACAAGGCGCTTGCGGATGAGATCTATCTCGAACCGCTCACCCTCGAATCCATCAAGCGTATCATCAAAAAGGAGCGGCCGGACAGCCTGCTCGCCTCCCTCGGCGGGCAGACGGGGCTCACCATCGGCTGTCAGCTCGCTAAAGAGGGATTTCTGGACGAGTGGGGCGTCAAACTCATCGGCACCAAGGTAGACGCCATCGACCGCGCAGAGGACAGGGAACTGTTCAAGGAGACCATGCAGAAGATCGGTCAGCCTGTCGTCCCTTCCGACATCGCTTATACGGTGGAGGAGTGCGTCGCCGTTGCAAACAGGATCGGTTATCCCGTCATCATCCGCCCCGCATTTACGCTCGGCGGCGCGGGCGGCGGCGTTGCCTATACGGAAGAAGAGCTGCGCATCATCTCCCACAACGGGCTCATGCTTTCGCCCATCACGCAGGTTTTGGTCGAAAAATACATTTACGGCTGGAAAGAGATCGAGTTTGAAGTGCTGCGCGACAGCCACGGCAACGTGCTCACCGTCTGCTCGATGGAAAACTTCGACCCCGTCGGCATCCACACGGGCGATTCCATCGTCGTGGCGCCCTGCCAGACCCTTTCGGACAAAGAGTACCAGATGCTGCGTACGGCATCTTTGAAGATCATCACGGAACTCGGCATCGAGGGCGGCTGCAACTGCCAGTTTGCGCTCAACCCCGATTCCTTTGAATATTCGGTCATCGAAGTCAACCCCCGTGTGTCGCGCTCTTCCGCGCTCGCTTCCAAGGCGACGGGCTATCCCATTGCCAAGGTCGCAACCAAGATCGCACTCGGCTACACGCTGGACGAGATCAGAAACGACGTCACGGGCAAGACGTTCGCCTGCTTCGAGCCCACGCTCGACTATGTCGTCGTCAAACTTCCCAAATGGCCGTTCGATAAATTCTTGTACGCAAAGCGCGAACTGGGTACGCGCATGAAGGCGACGGGCGAAGTCATGGCGATCGGCACTTCCTTTGAAATGGCGATCATGAAGGCGGTGCGCGGCGCGGAGATCTCTCTCTCCTCGCTCAACCTCAACAAATACGAGGGGAAAGACCTGCGCGAAGAGCTGCACAAGCTTTCCGACGAGCGCCTGTTCACCGTGTTTGCCGCAATCAAAGCGGGCATTTCTCTGGATGAGATCTTCGAGATCACGAAAATTGACCGCTGGTTCCTGAACAAACTGAAAAATCTTGCCGATTATGAGGCGCGCCTTGCAAGTGAAAAACTCACCCGCGCCCTGTACGACGAGGGCAAACGCCTGGGCTATCCCGACAAGGAGCTGGAAAAGATCTCGGGACAGAAGATCCCGTATCACAGAAAGGCTGTCTACAAGATGGTGGATACCTGCGCCGCAGAGTTCTCCGCCGAAACGCCGTATTTTTACTCCACCTACGACGAGTACGCGCACGACGAGGCAACGCCTTTCATCAAGGAAAGCACCAAAAAGCGCATCATCGTCATCGGTTCCGGCCCCATCCGTATCGGACAGGGCATCGAGTTCGATTATTCTTCCGTGCACTGCGTGTGGACGCTCAAACAGCTGGGGTATGAAGTGATCATCATCAACAACAACCCCGAAACCGTCTCCACCGACTTCGACACGGCGGACAGGCTGTACTTTGAATCCCTCACGCCCGAGGACGTGCAGAACGTCATCGACAAGGAAAAGCCGTACGGCGTCGTCATCACGTTCGGCGGCCAGACGGCGATCAAACTGTGCAACTATCTGGATAAGAAGGGCGTGCGCATTCTCGGAACGTCTGCGGACAGCGTAGACATGGCAGAGGACCGCGAGCGCTTTGACGAGCTGCTCGAACAGTTCGGCATCAGCCGCCCGAAGGGACTTACGGTCATGACCAAGGAAGAGGCGCTTGCCGCCGCGGACAAACTCGGCTATCCCGTCCTGCTCCGTCCTTCCTACGTCATCGGCGGTCAGAACATGACCATTGCTTTCACGGAAAGCGATATTTCCAGATACATGGACGTCATCCTCGCCCAGCACATCGAAAACCCCGTCCTTTGCGACAAGTACCTGATGGGGCAGGAGCTGGAAGTGGACGTCATCAGCGACGGAGAGGACGTGCTCATCCCCGGCATCATGCAGCACATCGAGCGTGCGGGCGTTCACAGCGGCGACTCCATTGCCGTGTATCCGCCTTACAACCTCAGCGACATCATGCTGGATAAGATCATCGAATGCTCCACCCAGCTGGCGCTCTCCCTGAAAACCAAGGGGCTCATCAATATCCAGTTCCTCGTCTTCCACAACGAGCTGTACGTCATCGAGGTCAATCCCCGCGCTTCGCGTACCATTCCGTATATTTCCAAAGTCACGGGCGTGCCGATGGTGGAGCTCGCCACCAAGATCATGGTGGGGGCAAAACTTAAAAAACTCGGCTACGGAACGGGTCTCTATAAGAGTTCTCCCTATGTGGCGGTCAAAGTGCCTGTGTTCTCCTTTGAAAAGCTCAACGACGTCAACTCTCAGCTCGGGCCGGAAATGAAATCGACGGGCGAAGTGCTCGGCATCGGCAAGACCATCGAGGAGGCTCTGTTCAAGGGTCTGGTTTCCGCAGGGTTCAAACTCTGCCATCCCAGCAAACAGCGCGAAGTGGGCGTCTACTTCACCGTCAACGATCAGGATAAATTCGAGATCCTCGGGCTTGCCAAAAAGTTCAGCGATCTTGGCCTGACCATCTACGCCACCAAGGGGACGGCGGATACCATCCGCACCCTCGGGATCGACGTGCATACGGTGGAGCGCCTCTCCCAGGACGAGGAGATCTTCCGCCTCATGGACGACGGAAAGATCGATTACATCGTCTATACGGGCAAGACGGATATGGATTCGATCAACGACTATATCCGTATGCACCATCACGCCATTCTGCTCGGCATCACTACGCTCACGTCGCTGGATACGGCAAACGCGCTGGCAGACATCATCGCAAGCCGCTTCAACGAGGACAACACAGAGCTTGTGGACATCAACAACCTGCGCAAAGAGCGCACCAAGCTCAAGTTCATCAAGATGCAGAGCTGCGGCAACGACTATATTTTCTTCGACAACATGGACGGCAAGATCACCTGCCCCGAATCCCTCGCCATCAACTTTGTGGACAGACATTTCGGGATCGGCGGCGACGGGATCACCCTCATCGAGAAGTCGGACGTCGCAGACGCAAAAATGCGCATCTTCAACAAGGACGGCAGTGAGGGCGCCATGGCGGGCAACTCTATCCGCTGTGTGGCGAAATATCTCTTCGATAACGGTATCGTCAACAAAAAGCATATGACCATCGAAACGCTGAGCGGCATCCGTCAGCTCACGCTGTTCACCTTCAACGGCAAGGTGAGTTCGGTCAGCGTGGATATGGGGAAAGCTGTGCTCAACGGCAGGGCGATCCCTTCCACTCTGGAAGGTGAGACGGTGGTCGGCAGGGATATTTCCGTTGGCGGCAAGAATTACAACGTCACCCTCGTCAACGTCGGTAACCCGCACTGCGTGGTGTTCTGCGACAAGGTGGACGCCGTCGATCTCGCCAACGTCGGGCCTCTGTTCGAGTATGCTCCCTATTTCCCGCAGCGCATCAACACGGAATTTGTCCGCGTCGTCAACGACAAGACGCTGAAAATGCGCGTCTGGGAACGCGGCAACGGCGAAACGCTCGCCTGCGGCACGGGTGCGGCGGCCAGTGTCGTCGCGGCGGTGCTGGGTGGCTATTGCAAGACGGACGAGGACATTACGGTCAAGGTGCGCGGCGGCGATCTCATCGTGCGCTATTGCGCGGACGGAAAAGTCATTCTCACGGGCAACGCAAGACAGGTCTTTGAAGGAACGGTGGAGTTTTAACGATGCAGGAAGTATTTTACGAGGAAAGCGTTTCCGTTCACAACGAGAAACCCGTAAGATTTCGTTACAGGCTTTTTACCATATTCGGCATCCTGTTTTTCCTCTCGGCGGCATTGGCTCTTCTCTTTCTCTGGGGGCTGATGTTCACGCCGGTGGGGGAAGATGTCGAGCTGGACGTGAAAACAATTCTGTTGAGTATGCTTCCGTATGTCATCTTGTTTGTCGTCATGCTCGCGGGCGGGATCTTTCTCTTTGTCAAGCGCCACAGCTTTTATGTGAGCTACGATTACACCTTTGTTTCGGGCGAACTTCGCATCAGCAAGGTCTTGCACGGCAGAAAACGCAAGCTGTTGTACCGCATTTCCGATGAGAAATACATCAAAATCGGAAGAGTGGGCTCGGAATCGTACAAAAAGCTGAAATCTTCCCCGGACGTCAAGGAGGATATCCTGACGCCCAACGAAGAAGCGGCGGAGGACAAGGAATTTTATTACATTCAGGCGGCAACCAACGTCGGGAAAAAATTGCTTGTTCTGGAATGCAGACAGGAACTTCTCGCAAACATTCTGCGCTATACCCGCAGAAATTTACTGGAATCGGAATTTAACAGAAAATGATCTATCTGGATAACGCCGCGACCACCGTTCCCGATGAGGGAGCGGTGAACGCGGCTCTGCAATTTTTAAAAATCGACGGGTTTTACAATCCGTCCGCACTGTATCGGGCAGGATTTGCCGCACACAAAGAAATCGAGGAAGCGCGCAGAACAATTTTGTCTCTGCTTGCGCCGCAGGGCGGCTATGAGCTTGTTTTCACGGGATCGGGAAGCGAGGCGGACAACCAGGCCGTATTCAGCAGCGCCAGGCGCGGCAATTTTGTCACTACTGCGGGCGAACACGCCGCCATTTATCAGAGCGCAAAGGAGCTGGAAAAGCGCGGTATCGAAGTCCGCTTTGCGCCCCTGCGTTCGGACGGGAGCGCGGATACGGAAGCGCTCCTTTCTATGGTGGACAAAGATACTTCCTGCGTATCCGTCATTCACGTCAACAACGAAACGGGCGCTGTAAACGACATCGCCGCCATTGCCGCGGCGGCAAAAAAAATCAATCCCGCACTTCTCTTTCACAGCGACGGCGTGCAGGCGTTTGGAAAGATCCCGTTTGCGTTGACAAAGGACATCGATCTGTACACGGTCAGCGCGCACAAGATCGGCGGCGTGCGCGGCGTGGCGGGGCTGTTCCGCAAAAAGGGAGCCCGCCTGTCTCCGTATATTTTCGGAGGAGGGCAGGAAAACGGATTGCGCAGCGGAACGGAAAATACCTTTGCCATCAAGCAATTCGAGTTTGCTGCAAAAAAGAAATTTTCTTCTCTCAAAGAGGACTTTGAGCGAATCCGCTCTTACAACCTGGCTGTGCGGCAGGGATTGGACAAAACTATTTTCAGAGTGCTCTCTTCGGAAAATGCTTCGCCGTACATTCTCAGCGTTTCTGCGCGCGGACTTCGCGGGGAAGTGCTGCTGCATATGCTGGACGATGCGGGCGTGATGGTGGGAACGGGGTCTGCCTGTTCTTCCAAAAACCGTTACAGCCGCGTCATTCTCGCCTGCGGGCTGGACGAGCGTTCCGCAGACGGCGTTCTGCGCATCTCTTTTGCGGCAACCACAACTTTGCAGGAAACGGAGCAGGCGATCGGGATCATCAATTCCTGCGCCGCTTCGCTTGCGGAAAGGACAAAATAACAATGGAAAAAGTCATTATCGTTCGCTATTGCGAAATTCATCTCAAGGGCAAAAACCGCGGCTACTTTGAAAAGGTGTTCATGAACAACCTCGAAAAGGCGCTCACGGGGATCCGCCACGAGATGCACAAACCCAGCGGCCGCTACGTCGTCGAAAACTTCGATGAGGAACGCGCGGATGAAATTGTCGAACGCCTGCGCAAGGTATTCGGCACGCATACTCTCAGTATCGGTTATAAAGTGCCTGCCGATATGCAGACCATTTACCAAACGGTCAAGGCCATCGCGCCTTCTGAAGGGACTTTCAAAGTGGAAACAAACAGGGGAGATAAAAAGTTTCCCCTCAATTCCATGCAGATCAACGCGGAGATCGGCGGAAGGCTTCTTTCCGAATTTCCTGCACTCCGTGTGGACGTGCATCATCCGCAGACGGTGCTCAACATCGATATTCGGGAAAACGGAACGGCGCTCGTGTTCGGCGGATTTGTCAAGGGGGCGGGCGGAATGCCCGTAGGCACGGCAGGAAAGGGGATGCTCCTCCTTTCGGGCGGCATCGACAGTCCCGTCGCGGGGTATATGATCGCCAAGCGCGGCATGGTTTTGGAGGGATTGCATTTCCACAGCTATCCGTACACCAATATGCAGGCGCGCGAAAAGGTGGAGGAGCTTGCCCGCATCCTTTCGGGATATACCAACGGAATGCTCCTCAACGTCGTCAGCGTCACGCACATTCAGGAAGAAATCCACAAGCATTGCCCCGATGAAATGATGATCACGCTCCTGCGCCGCTTTATGATGCGCATTGCCGAGCGGCTGTGTAAACAGACGGGCGCGCAGTGCATTGTCACGGGCGAAAGTTTAGGGCAGGTCGCAAGCCAGACCATCGAGGGGATGACTTCTTCCAATGCGGTCGTCACGATTCCCGTCCTTCGTCCGCTCGTAGGGTTTGACAAGACGGAGATCATCGAGCGTTCGCGCATGATCGGAACCTTTGAAACTTCTATCCAGCCGTTTGAAGATTGCTGTACCGTCTTTTTGCCCAAGCATCCGCTCATCCGTCCGAAACTTGCGGAAGTGGAAGCCGCGGAGGAAAAGCTGGACGTGGAAGCGCTGGTGCAGGAAGCGCTCGCTACCTTGGAAACGGTAAAATTCTGATTTTTAAAATTCTGTTGACAGAGTATGAAAGAGGCGCGCGGCTTTCAGCCGCGCGCCCTGAAATTTACGGAGGTTTGCTTTTCCCAAGTCTCCGTTTTTATTTTTAGCGATGCCACCAATCGGCAGGGGGTCTCTTTGTCTGTTTCGGAATGCATACGAGCGGCAAGGAAATTTCCTCGCCGTAAACGCGGTTTCCCGCATCGTCCGTGTAATAGGGACGCACGGAATAGAAGTATTTTTCGCCGCGCTTCAAATTTTTGTCGTAAAAGATACCGTCCGAATTTCCGCTGAAGATCGTGCGAACAATGCCGTTATTCGTGCGTTTTATCTCAAATGCGTAGTACTCTGTCTGACATAAATGGATGATAACGGTGGTATTTTGCACGCTCAGCTCCGCTCTTGCGGCGGGGCGCTGATAAATGGTGCTCATCTCCAGCGGACAGTTGCTTGCGCGGAATTTTTCTTCTATGGTCGTTCCCTTAGGCTGGGCGGGAGCAGCAAGCCGTAAAATGTGTTCGCTGACGTAACTCGTCTTGTCCAGCGTCTTTGTGACAAGCGTCCTGTCTTTGTCGAACGGTGCAGGGGCGCTTTTTTTGTACAGCTCGCTCAGCAGAAGATTTGCGTAGTGGCAGGGCAGTCCTCCGCCCGTGACGTCCGTCAGGGAGTTGTCTGCATTTCCCATCCACACGCCCACGGTATGAGCGGAGGTAAAGGCAAGCGTCCACGCGTCCGTGTTTCCGTTGTCTTTGCCGCACGTTCCCGTCTTTGCGCATACCTCAAACGGCAGATCTTTTAATTTTTTTGCCGTACCGTCCTTTACGGCTTTTTCCAGCATTTCATTGACGAGGGTCGCCGTGTCCGAAGAAAAGGCGCGCACGTTTTCCTTTTCCCGCGTGTACAGCGTCTCCCCGTCCTCGCTTTCGATTTTTCTGATAAACCTCGCAAAACTGAATGTCCCGTTGTTTGCAAGCGACATGTACGCGCCCGAAAGTTCGGGGAGGGTAAAACCCTCCGTCATGCCGCCAAGAGCCAGGGAAAGGTTTTTGTCCTGCTCGGTCACGGGCAGTCCCATTTTTTTCAGATAGCGCACGCTCTTCTCCGTTCCGAGCTCGTTCAGGATTCGCACGGCGGGTATGTTCAGACTCTGTGCAAGTGCCTGCCTTGCGGATACCCAGCCGTAATAATGGTCGTTGTAGTTTCCGGGGGTATAATCTCCGAAACTGGTTGGCTCGTCGCAGACGGGAGTGCAGGGGGAGATCAGGTTTTCCTCGATGGCGGGGCCGTAGACGGCGAGCGGCTTGATGGCGGAACCGGGCTGTCTGCGCAGATTTCCCTCTGTCGTAAACCACGCGCACACCCCGCTCGACTTGTTGTCGCAGAGGATCAGACTTTTTCCCGATCGGTCCGCCGTCGTGGAAAGCTGTTCGGCAAACTCCTGCATTCTCCTGTCCATATACGTGTAAATGCGCACCGCGCCGCGCAGTTTGTAGGGAGAAAAGAGGGGAAGGCTCTGCAATTCGTCGCAGACCGCGTCTATATAGTTGTCCGAGGAAACGCAGGTTTTTCCCTGCTGCGGAAGGGGCTGGGCTTTGGCGCTTTCGTACTCTTTCTGTGTGATCTTATTGAGGGAAAGCATCGCCTGCAAAACTTTGTTCCGAACGCGTAAACACGCCTTTTTATCGACAAAAGGAGAATAATTGTTGGGAGAACGTATGACGGCGGCGAGCATTGCTCCCTCAGCGAGAGACAGATCTTTTACTTCTTTTTCAAAGTAAAAGTCTGCCGCTTCCGCAATGCCGTAACAGGTATGCCCGAAGTAAATGGTGTTGAGATACATTTCCAGAATTTCATCTTTGGAGTATTTTTTTTCCAGTTGGCGGGTGAGGCGGATCTCTTTCATCTTGCGCCGCAATGTTTTTTCTCCGGAGAGCTGCGTGTTCTTGACGAGCTGCTGGCTGATGGTGGAAGCGCCCTGCTTAAAGGAGCGCGCTTTCAGATTTTTTAAGGCGGCCCGCACCATCCCTTTGTAGTCCAGACCCTTATGTTTATAAAAGTTTCTGTCCTCCGCGCTGATAAATGCCTGCCTGACGTGTTCGGGAACCTCGCCGATGGTCACACTTCTGTGTTCGCTGAACAGGTCGACTTCGGCGATCTCGTTCCCGTCGCCGTCAAAAACTTCGGCACTTTTTTGTGCCGGCTGAAATTTATCCGATTCTAACCGTACGTTTGCCGTTACGGCAAAATACCATGCGCCTGCCGAAAGGACGAGCGCGGCAACGGTGCAGGCAAAGACTGCGCTTATTTTCAAAAATGTTTTCATGTTCTTCCTCATAGAACAGTATTGCTGATTTTGCGTAAATTATTTCCCTTACAACAAAGTTGAAAGACTTGAAATAATTCCGAAAAAAAGGTATAATAAAAAGAAGATATTTTTTTAAAAAAAGGTCCTATGCAAAAATACTACTGGATAACAACGTACGGCTGTCAGATGAACGTACACGAATCGGAAAAGATCGCGGGAATCCTTCGCGCGCGCGGGTATATACAGGCGGAGCGGGAAGAGGATGCAGACATTGTCGTTTTCAATACCTGCTGTATCCGTGAGAATGCGGAAAATCACGCATACGGAAACATCGGCGCTTTAAAAAAATTGAAAAAGTCCCGTCCGTCCATGCTGATCGCGGTTGGCGGCTGCATGACGCAGCAGGCGGGTGCGGCGGAAAAGCTGCGCAAAAAATTTCCCTTTGTCGACATCGTATTCGGAACGCACAATCTCTCCGTTCTGGGCGATCTGCTGGATCGCAAAGCGGGCAGCAAAAAAGCGGTAGTGGACGTCTGGGACAAGGAAGGGGAAACGGACACGGAAGATATTTCCTTTCGCACAAGTTACCCCAATGCCTGGGTGAACATCATGTACGGGTGCAACAATTTCTGTTCCTATTGCATTGTCCCGTATGTGAGAGGCAGGGAGCGCAGCAGGGAGAGCGGCGCCATTGTCAAAGAAGTGTACGATCTGCTCGACGCCGGGTACAAAGAGATCACTCTGTTGGGTCAGAATGTCAATTCTTACGGAAATGACAAGGGGGATTGCACTTTCCCGCAGCTTCTGCACACCATCTGCCAAAGGGACGGAAAGTACCGCCTGCGCTTTATGACGAGCAATCCCAAGGATTTCGGGGAAGAGCTTGTCAGGGAGATCGCGGAACACGAGCAGATCTGCAATCTGGTGCATCTGCCCGTGCAGGCGGGGTCGGACCGTATTCTGCGGCTGATGAACAGAAAATATACGGCAAAGGAATACCTCGAAAAGGTAGAACTTCTCCGAAAATACGTTCCGGACTGCCAGCTGACGACGGACATTATGGTGGGTTTTCCCACGGAAACGGAAGAAGATTTTCAGGCAACGCTGGATCTCGTAAAGCAAGCGCGCTTTGCAACGGCGTTCACCTTTGTGTATTCGCGCAGGAGCGGCACGGTGGCGGCCAATATGGAAGGGCAGATCCCCGAAGAGGTGCAAAAGGACAGGATCATGCGCCTTGTCGAACTCGTCAACGCGCAGACGCGCGAACTTTCCGCGGGGTATCGCGGAAAGACGGTCGAGATCCTCTGTGAGGATTATGACAAAAAGCGCGGCCTGTATCTGGGCAGGGACGAATACGGGCGCATGGGATATTTTCACAGCGACCGCGACAGAATAGGGGAATTTGTGCGTTTGAAAATTTCGCAGACTTCCGGCGTTTCACTGGAAGGGGAACTTACGCAAGAAAAGGAGTAAAAGGATGAGCGGCGGACTTTCACCGATGATGCGGCACTATCTGCAAATCAAGGAAAAATACAAAGATTGCGTCGTATTTTATCGTTTGGGCGATTTTTACGAGATGTTTTTTGAGGATGCCAAGGAGGTATCGCAACTTCTCGATCTCACGCTGACGGGCAGAGATTGCGGGTTGGAAGAGCGCGCGCCCATGTGCGGGATCCCGTTTCATGCGGCGGATACCTACATTGCGCGCCTTGTCGCTTTCGGAAAGAAGGTGGCCATCTGCGAACAGCTCACGGAGCCCACGCCCGGCAAGGGAATGGTGGAGCGCGATGTGATCCGCGTCGTCTCGGCAGGGACGCTCATCGAGGACAGCCTTCTCGACGAGAAGAAAAACAACTACATTGCCTGCGCGTATGCGGAAGGGCAGAAATGCGCCGTGGCCTGGGCGGACATCACGACGGGCGAATTTTACGTTTCCGATTTTGAAGGGGAGAAAGCCGTCTTTCAAAGTCTGGAACATCTCGGAAAACTTTCCCCCGCGGAGATCATCTGCAACGACGAGTACCTGATGGTCACCAAGGACAACAACGCTCTGCGCGCTCTGCCCGCCTTTTCCTGCTATGTGCCGTGGGCGTTTGCGCTCCGCCATGCGGAAAAAAATCTGTTGGAACAGCTGGGCTGCAAGACGCTGGAGCCGTTCGGTTTGTCGGGGAGGAATGCGGCGGTCTCTGCCTGCGGCGCGCTCATCGAATATCTGCGCGAAACGCAGAAAAACACGTTGAAGATCATTGACAGCGTGCGCTATGTCGGCGGCGGAAGCATGATGCTGGACAGCTCTGCCATCCGCAATCTCGAACTCGTGCGCACGTTGGGCGACGGCAAGAGAAAGGGTTCGCTCGTGTGGCTCCTTGACAAGACGCAGACGGCCATGGGCGCGCGCCTGATGCAGAGGCTGATCCTCAATCCTTTGCAGGAAAAAGCGGACATCGAGCGCCGCCTGGAAGGGGTCGCCGAACTGTTTCAGGCCACGGTCATCCGCATCGGCATTGCGGAAACATTGAAAGGCGTACGCGACATCGAGCGCATAGCGGGCAAGATCTCCAACAACAACCTCACGCCGCGCGACTGCGAGTCGCTTGGAAAATCGCTGGCGGTTTTGCCCAATCTCAGGTTCCAGCTTTCCGGATTTACCTCCCGCGCCGTGACCGACATCGTCGCCTCCCTGGGCGATTTTTCCGCGCTGACAGACCTCTTACAGCGCGCGTTTATCGACAATCCTCCCGTAAATGTTAAGGAAGGTGGCTACATACGCAAGGGATATAACCAGACGCTCGACGAATTGCAGGACATCCGCGACAACGGCGCCCGCACGATCGGGGAAATGGAAGCGAGCGAACGGGAAAAGACGGGCATCAAAAATCTGCGTATCAAGTATAACCGCGTATTCGGCTATACCATCGAAGTGACAAACTCTTTCAAGGACAGAGTCCCGTACAACTACCGCCGCCGCCAGACGCTTGCGGGCGCGGAGAGATACGTCACGGACGAGCTCAAAGCGCTGGAAGATAAAATTCTGACGAGCACGGACCGCGCTCTTGCGCTGGAAGTGGAGCTCTTCAACGACGTCAAAGATACGCTTTCGCAGAACATCGGGGCGCTGAAAACTTTGTCCTCTGCGATCGCCATGCTCGATTGTCTCGTCTCGTTTGCGACGGTCGCAAAGGAGAACAACTATTGCCGACCGCAGATGGCGGAGGCGGGAGCGCCGCTGAAGATCACGGACGGGAGACATCCCGTCGTCGAGGCGCTCTCCAAGGAAAAATTTGTTCCCAACGACACCGTTCTCGACGGGGAAACGCAGACCATGGTCATCACAGGCCCGAACATGGCGGGCAAAAGCACCTATATGCGCCAGACGGCGCTGATCGTCCTGATGGCCCATATCGGAAGTTTTGTTCCCGCAAAGCAGGCGCAGATCCCCGTGGTCGACAGGATCTTTACCCGCGTCGGCGCGAGCGACAACCTCATTTTCGATCAGAGCACCTTTATGGTGGAAATGACGGAAGTCGCTTCCATCGTGATGAACGCAACGCCCAACTCTCTTCTCATCCTCGACGAGGTGGGCAGGGGGACGAGCACGTTCGACGGCCTTTCTATTGCGTGGGCGGTGCTGGAATACCTCACTTCGCACATCCGCGCCAAGACGCTGTTTGCAACGCATTACCACGAACTGACCGAGCTGGAAGGCAGGATCGAGGGCGTTAAAAATTATAAAGTGACCGTACGCGAGACGGGGAACGGCATTTTGTTCCTGCGCAAGATCGTGCGCGGCGGTGCCAACAAGAGCTTCGGGATCGAGGTGGCGCGGCTTGCGGGGATCCCCGCCGAGATCACGGACCGCGCAAAACAGATCTTGAAAAAACTGGAGAAAAACGACATCGCGCGCACCGCCGTGGAAGAAACGATCGCCGCGGAAGAGCGTCCCGTGTCCGAAGTGGAGCGTATTCTCGCGCAGACAGACATGAACAATATGACGCCCATGCAGGCGTTCAATCTGCTTTCAGACCTTGCCGAAAAGGTTAAAGGGGAGTAAAGAATGGCAAAAATCAACATTCTTGACAGTAGTGTCTATAATCGGATCGCCGCGGGCGAGGTGGTGGACAGGCCGTATTCCGTAGTTAAAGAGTTTGTGGAAAACAGTCTGGACGCGGGCGCGAAAAATATCACGATCACCATTGAGCGCGGCGGCAAAGATCTCATCCAGGTGACGGACGACGGGGCGGGAATCGAAAAGAGCGAACTTCGCTCCGCATTTCTGCCCCATGCTACGAGCAAGATCAGCAAGGCGGAAGATCTGGACGATATCCGCACGCTGGGATTCCGCGGGGAGGCGCTGGCAAGCATCGCATCCGTCAGCAATGCCCGCATCCGTTCGCGCGCCGCAGGCGCGTCGGAGGCCTACGAGATCACCTGTTCGGGCGGAAAGATGGGGGAGGTGATCCCCTGCGCCCTCGGGGCAGGCACGGAGATCACGGCGGAAAACCTCTTTTTCAACACTCCCGTGCGCGCCCGTTTTTTAAGGTCGGACAAGGGAGAAGAAGGGGAGATCTCCAACTTTGTCTCACGCTTTGTGCTCGGAAATCCGAACGTTTCCTTTCGCTATATCGCAGACGGAAAACTTGTCCTGCAATCGTACGGCGGAGGATTGGAAGAGGCGGTCGCCTCTGTTTACGGAAGCTCCGTCATTTCGCAGTGCTATAAACTCGACGCAGTCCGCCATGGGATCAGGATCCACGGGTATCTCGGTAAACCCTCCTTTACAAAGGCAAACAGAACGTATCAGAATACCTTTGTCAACGGAAGGTATGTCGTCAACAATACTGTCTCTTCCGCCGTTTCCAATGCTTACGGCAGTTATCTGATGAAGCGGCAATATCCTTTTTATGTGCTCTTCATCGACGTTCCGCCCGAGGTGGTGGACGTCAACGTGCATCCGAATAAGGCGGATGTCCGATTTGAAAACAACCAGGTAATATACGGAAGCATTTACTCCGTCGTGTCTGCGGTGCTGGACGGAAATGCCAGCGCGCTCGACTATGTCGCGGGGGAGAAATCCGCTGCGCCAATGCAGGAGGAAAGCAAAACTCTTTCGGAAACTGCAGAAAAGAAAGGAGCGGAAACAGATTATATTGCAGGCAAAAGCGGCGTTTCCCACGGAAAAGCGGGGACTGCCGCCTCTTCGGAATCTGTTGCGACAGAGCGCGCTTTTACCGAAGAATTGCTGGAAAATTACAAAAAAGAGAGTACTCTGTCTGACACAGATCAGGAAAAAAAGTACGATTTCCGAAAGGAATATGAAGTTTTGCTGCATATGCCCAAACGCTCGGAATATACGGGCGGCCCGCTCATCGTCTTTCATGACAGCGGCGCCCCCGCCGCACAACGGGCGGAGACTCCCGCGGCGGATGTCTTTGCGGAGAACAAACAATATCTGCAGGCGCTGGAGCAAAAGGCGAAACAGCAGAAGTTTATTTTTGAAAATGCGCAGTTCAGGGGCGTGCTTTTCAATACCTATCTTCTGTACGAAGAGGGAGATAACGTCTATCTCATCGACCAGCACGCGGCGCACGAAAGGCTGATCTTCGATCGACTGAAAGAGGAAATGGAAACGCGGAAGGTAGCGCGCCAGCCTATGCTGATCCCTTACGTTCTGAACCTGAACAGGGAAGAATTTGCTTTTCTCTCCGAACAGAAATCCATTCTCGAAGAGATGGGTTTTGAGATGGAAGAGTTTGGGACAAATTGTTATAAGGTTTCCGCTGTCCCTATGGATCTGCAGGGAATTGATCTCGAATCCTTTTTCGGTGAAATTTTAAAGGAAGTCGGTACGCTCCGCGCGATCAAATTATCCGATCTCTTGCGGGACAAACTTGCTATGGCGGCCTGCAAACACGCGGTAAAGGGCGGAATGTCCCTGACGGAATCGGAAAAACAAAAACTTTTTGAAATGTTGCACGGGGATCTCGGACTCAAATGTCCGCACGGGCGTCCCGTGGCGGTTCGCCTTACAAAGACAGAAATAGAAAAAATGTTTAAGAGGATCGTCTGATTTGAAAAAAGTATTGGTAGTCTGCGGGGCAACCGCTTCCGGAAAGACTGGCTTTGCCGTAGAAATGGCAAAACGGCTGGAAGGAGAAGTTGTGTCCGCAGACTGTATGCTCGTTTATCGGGGTATGGACATCGGAACGGCAAAACCGACGGAGGAAGAAAAGGGCGGTATTCCGCATCACATGATCGACGTCGTCGAGCCGACGCGGAATTACTCGGTGGGGGATTATGAGGCGCAGGCGCATCCGATCGTGGAACGGCTGTTGCAGGAAGGGAAATGCCCCGTCATCTGCGGTGGAACGGGATTTTATATTCAATCGCTCTGCTTTTCCCGCGGCCACGGAAATGTGGGGGCGGACGAAAATGTGAGGCGTCGGTATGAAGAGATCGCGTCAAAGGAGGGTAATCTTGCTCTCTTTCAACGCCTGAGGGAAGTGGACCCGGAAAGTGCGGAAAAGCTTCATCCGAACGATGTGAAAAGGGTGGTCCGCGCCCTTGAAATATTTGAGTTGACAGGGAAAAAGAAATCTGAACAACAGGACGGTTTTGTGCCGCGCTTTCCATACGTTGCGGTCGCTTTTGGGTACGATCGGGAAGAGCTTTATGCGCGCATCAATCTGCGGGTAGAGCAGATGTTGGAGCAAGGTCTCGTGGAAGAAGTGCGGGATCTTCTGAATCGGGGAGTAAATGAAACTTGTCAGAGTATGCAGGGAATCGGGTATAAAGAAGTGCTCGAATACTTGAAAAACAATATTTTATACAGTACTATGCGTGACATAATTCAACAGAATACGCGAAATTATGCAAAAAGGCAGATCACTTTCTTTAAAAAATTCCCTAATTTGATCTGGCTGGATCCGCACGCGAAAAACAACGTGCGGAAGGTTATGGAGGCTATGTATGCAGGAGAATGAACTGATAGAACAGTGTGAACAGGAACTTGCACCGCAATTTAAAAAATTGGAAGAAGTGGCGTATCGCAACCAGTGCAAGGTAATGGAGGCTTTTCAAAAAAATAAAATCGCGCTCAGGCACTTTGCGCCTTCCACGGGCTACGGGTACGGCGACGAGGGAAGGGATACTCTCGGAATGCTCTTTGCCGATGTTTTCGGGACGGAGGCAGGGCTGGTTTCTCCCAGCATTCTGTCAGGAACGCACGCTCTGACCGTGGCTCTGTTCGGTCTTTTAAAAACGGGCGATACCCTGTTTTCCATTTCGGGAAATCCGTACGACACTTTGCAGGAGGTGATCTCAGGGAAGGATATCGGTTCTCTTGCAGACTACGGCATTGCCTTTAAAAAATGCGAACTGAAAGACGGGGAGTTTGATACAGAAGCCATTCGCGAAGGGCTTTGCGATCCTTCCGTCAAAGTCGTCTTTATCCAGCGCTCGCGCGGGTATGAGTGGAGAGACGCACTCAGTGAAGAAAAGATCGCAAAGGTCTGTGCGTTTGTCCGTTCGTGCGGATTTACGGGATGTATCTTCACGGATAACTGTTACGGCGAATTTGTGGAGGAGAGCGAACCTACGCAAAACGGCGCGGACATCTGCGTCGGCTCCCTCATCAAAAATGCGGGAGGCGGCATCGCTCCCACGGGCGGGTATATCGTCGGCAAAAAAGAGTATATCGATAAGATCGCGGGCCGTTTGACTTCTCCCTCTATCGGGGCGGAGGTCGGCTCGTATGCATTCGGTTATCAGTATTTTTACGAGGGATTGTTTCTTGCGCCGCACGTCGTTTGTCAGGCCCTGAAGGGCGGACTTCTCATCGGCGCCTGCCTGGAAAAACTCGGCTATGTTACATCTCCTGCAGTTACAAGCCAGCCGTACGATATCACGCGCGCCATCCGCTTTCATACCGAACAGGAACTGACGGGATTTATTCAGGCCGTGCAGGAAGCTTCTCCCGTGGATAGTTTTGTAAAGCTGGAGGCGTGGGATATGCCCGGGTATGAAGACCGCGTGATCATGGCGGCTGGCACGTTTGTGCAGGGTGCGTCTATCGAACTTTCTGCAGATGCACCTGTCAGAGAGCCGTACGTCGCTTATTTTCAGGGCGGCCTCACGTACGAGCATTGCAAGTACGCTTTGACAAAAATATTAAACAAAATAAAGTAGATTGTTTAATAAATGTTGGTTTTCTGGATGGCGTACTGCTTTATTAAGTTGCAGTGATTCTTGAGGATGTGTCTTATTAAAGGCTATGCGTGCATGATCGCTGGGCGTGGTACTATTCATACGTTGCCGGCATGTGCATGGTCTGTATTTGAAATCAGAAGCGGGCAAGGAAAAAGTTTTTTCGGAGGTTCTCATGGATTTTCAATATTATATGCCTGTACGCATCGTGAGCGGGGAGGATTGCGTCAAGAAGAATGCCTCTCTTTTGCGTACTCTCGGGAAAAATGTTTTGGTCGTTACGGGAAAAAGCTCGGCAAAGAACGGTGCATTGGAAGATGCTGTCTTTGCATTCAACATGAACGGGCAAAAATATACGATCTACGATCGCGTACCGAACAACCCGACGGTTGCCTGCGTGGAAGAGGGAGCGCGGATTGCGCGTGAAGTCGGCGCGGATTGTGTGGTTGCCATTGGCGGAGGTTCTCCTATGGATGCGGCAAAAGCCATTGCCATGCTTGCAAGGCAGGATGCGCCGGAAGGGATCTTCGCGCACGCGATCACGGACGACGTTTTGCCTATGGCGCATATTCCCACGACGGCGGGGACGGGAAGCGAAGTCACGCCGTATTCGATCATCACCAACGATGAGAAACAGACAAAGACGAGTATTTCCGCGCCGTCTCTCTTTCCTGTGTACGCGTTTCTCGATGGAAAGTACATGGTTTCTCTGCCGCAGAACGTCACTGTCAATACTGCTTTGGATGCGCTGTCCCATGCGGTGGAGGGGATGCTTTCCGTACGGGCTACTTTGATTACGGACGCATTGGCACGGGAGAGTATCCGCCTTCTGACGGGGGAGTATGACAGCTTGCTCAATGCAAACTATACGTCACAATCGCGGCAGAATCTCTTGCTCGGGTCTACGCTTGCGGGAATGGTGATCGCAAATACGGGGACGACAGTCGTGCACGGAATGGGGTATTCCCTGACATACTTTCACGATGTTCCGCACGGCAGGGCAAACGGATTGCTGCTGCCCGCGTTTCTTGCAGAGTGTAATCGCAAAGCTCCGCAAAGAGTGGGACAGATCTGCGACGTGCTCGGAATGGATTTGGAAACTTTTTCAAAAAAAGTTGCGGCCTTGCTCGGAAAGAGAGAGGAATATTCGGATACAGAACTTGCGGATTTCGCGCGGCGCGCTTCCGTCAATAAAAATATCAAAAACTGCATCGTTCATTTCTCGGAAGAAGAGTCGCTGCGCGTTTTGAAGCAATCTCTCGGGGCGTGATCGCTTGGATAAGCTTTCCTTTTGTATTGATAAATAGCTCTCATTTTTTTAAAATCTGAGTTATATCAAGTACTATGCCACACATAAATCATTAAAAACAGGTGATTTTGACATGAAACTCGTCCTTATGTATTTCAGTCCGACCCATTCGACAAAAAAGATCGTTGCGCGCATCGGGAAGGTATTTTTTGAAAAAATGCTCTGCGAGACGAAGCCCGTCGACCTGACAAAACTTGCCGTCAGAATGCGCGCCTGTCCGTTTGATAAGGAAGATGTCTTCGTTTTCGGGGCGCCCGTGTACGCAGGGAGGCTGCCCGTCTGCGTGAGCGATTACATAAAAACACTGCAGGGAAACGGGGCGCGCGCCGTTGCGGTTTCCGTGTACGGGAACCGTGACTTTGACGACGCCCTTCTTGAGACGTGCGATCTGCTCACAGAGCGCGGTTTCACCGTCTGTGCGGCGGGGGCTTTTATCGGCGAACATTCTTATACGTCTGCGGTGGGTACGGGGAGACCGGATACGGATGATCTTCTGGCGGCCGATGCGTTTGCGATCGCGGCGTACGAAAAGGTGGCAAGCGGAATTGCCGTACGAAAGAAGATCCCCGGAAATTTTCCTTACAAACCTTTGCCGCAGGCTGGTCCCAAGGCAATGCCTGCCGTCGATTTTTCAAAATGCGTTCATTGTGATACCTGTATTTCCGTCTGCCCTGTCTGCAACATCGCGGCAGATCTTTCCGATCTCGGCAGGTGTATCGGCTGTGCGGCCTGCGTCAGGTTTTGTCCGCAATCGGCGCGTGCTTTCAAGGATGAGGGCATTGCCCGTGTTGCAAAAAAACTGGAAGAGACGTGCTCGCAGCGGCGTTCTCCTAAATTTTTTCTTTGAGGAGTCTGGAAATGGACAGAGAACAGAAAGAGATCGTGCAGGAATTTTTTTCAAACGACGCCGAAAATATCTTTGAAAAGATAGAAAAATTCAGCAGTCTGATGATACGGTACAGCTGTGCAGTGCGCGAGATCCGTACAAAGTTTGAAGTGCTGAATGAAGAGCTGTCTTTCCGCGCAGGGAGAAATCCCATTGAGAGCATTTCTTCCCGCATCAAAAAGCCTGTCAGTATTGCGGAAAAACTCAAGCGCCGCGGCATAGAACCGACGCTGGAAGCAATTTCTTCCTCTCTCAACGACGTTGCGGGCATCCGCGTTGTCTGTTCTTTCATCGATGACATTTACCGCGTGGCGGATATGCTCGCAAAACAGGACGACATCACGGTGGTGCAGATCAAGGATTACATAAAAAAGCCCAAGCAGAACGGATACAGAAGTTATCACATGATCGTGGAAGTTCCCGTTTTCTTTTCGGAAAGCAAGCTGCTTACCCGCGTTGAGATCCAGTTTCGCACTGTCGCCATGGATTTTTGGGCAAGTCTGGAACACAGCATGAAATATAAAAAGCAGTCGGCGGACAGGCCTGACATTGCGGCGGAACTGAAAAGCTGTGCGGAAACGATCGCCGCAACGGACGCGAGGATGCTGGGGATCCGCAAGCGCATCGAGGCCCTCGAATCGGAAGAAAAGTAAGGAAATTGCATAAAAAAAATTACATCGCTTGCATTTTGGCGATGTATCTATTATAATAGAATTAGATTACAAAAGAAGCGCGGGGAGTGGTTTTATGGAAAAGGATAAAAACCTGTCCGCAATTCCCGCAGAGGAATTTGCGGCTTGTCAGAAAGCACTCGATATCGACAAATGGCTTGCCAGCGAACGTGCGCACAGAGATCTGTGCGGGACTTTTCCGTGGTGTGCTTATTGTGTGAAGGCGGAGGCATATCCTTGCGCCAAGGCAAAATTCCGCCAGGAAATGGAAAGGGCGCTGGATGAGATTTCGGATGAGCTGATCACGGAGCAGGAAGGGGAAACGCCAGAATCCTCTCAGGAAGTGGTGGATGAGATCGCCGCCGAAGAGATCTCGGAGTGTGCGCTTGCGGCCGCGAAAGAGATCCCAGACGGGTACGAGGAAGTGACGCGTTATCGGCGCTCTTTCAAATCGAGGATCATCCAGAGCGCCCCTTTGCAGGATCAGTATACCGAACTGAAAAATACTCTGCTCGGCTATGCCGGTGTAAAGACGAGGATCTGTCAGAGCGGCGAACATTTCCGCGTCGGAGGAAAGCGCGTTGCAAAGCTTGTCGTCACAGGGAAAAAGCTTTCGCTCTTTCTCGCCCTTTCTCCCGAAGAGTTTGAATCGACCAATTACCGTTTCGAGGATGTGGGAGAAAAAAAATCGCACAGGGAAACGCCTATGCGCGTCAAGATCACGGGCAAGCGTGCGATGAAGCAGGCAAAGGAATTGCTCGGGATCCTGATGGACAGGCTAGGACTTGCGCAGGTGGGCTGCATTTACAGCGACTTTCATTATCCTTACCGCACGGACGAAGAACTCATTCGCAAAGGACTGATCAAACCGTACAAGACGCTTGTGAAAAAGAAAGCGGAAAACAAAAAATAGACCGACGTATAGGAAGCTGTGTTGACAAGGCTTGGGCTTTGTAAATGCTGACTTCAAAAGCGGCGGAGAAAATGTCAATAAAAAGGGCAGGGGCTTGCGGCTCCTGCTCTTTTACTGTACAATTTATTTGGATTTGTTGAATTTCCCGAAAGTTTCGTTGACCGTTTCCACAAAGGCAAAGGTATCGTCGTATTTTGCGAGGATGTCCTTGAACTCGGTGAGCTGTCTCTTGTTGATGACGCAGACGATCATGTCTTTTTCCATTCCCGAATAGGCGCCCGTGGCTTTCATGCGGGTGGCAGAGTGCTTGAGGTTTTCCAGGATCTCTTTGTCGATCTCGTCCGCATGGGAGGTGATGACGAGGAATTTCAGCGCCGATTTACTGCCGCGGATGATGGCATTGCCGACCAAGCTGTTCAGAAAGCAGTACAGCATACAAAGGCAGACGGGCTTATAATCGAAGATCAGCGCCCCGTTGTCTCCGCGCTTGGCGTAAACAAAGAAGGAAACAAAGGCAATGGCGGCATTGATCGCAAAATTGATCCAGAAGAAATTGAGAACGGGATCTTTTTTGCTCACGTATTTTGCCACGATGTCCGCGCCGCCCGTACTGGAATTTCGGCGGAAGGCGATCCCGTACACAAAGCCGCCCACAGATCCCGCGATGAGCACGGGATAGACGGTGTCGATTCCCTGGGCGTCGTATTGCAGGTAGGCAAGCTGTTCGGAAAACATTTGCAGGACAATGCAGACCACCGCATAGACGAGACAGAACAGAAAAGTCTTGATGGAAAATTCGGGATCGACCAGAAAGAAAGCCAGGATGCACAGAGGTGCGTTGACGAGGATGGTAAAGTAGCCGATGTCGAAGCCGAATTTATATTCGAGCATGGTACCGATCCCGTTGAAGCCTGCGGGTGCAAAGTTATTTTTCACGATGAAAAGCTCGTAGTTGCAGGCAGAAATGATCGCGAGTACCACCATGAGAAGACAGTCAAAGTAAAATCGCTTGGTTCGTATGAATTTCATAACTCCCTCCGCTGGATAGTATAACACAAACGCGATTTTAACGCAAGGATTCGGCGTTTTTTTCTTGAAAAAAGGAATACATTTTGAGGAGACGGAACAAACTTTTATGCGGAGGAAAAAACATGAAAAAAAACAGGGAAAGAATATTTCTGTCCGAACTGAAAACCTTGCTGGAAGAAGAATACCTTGCGGGGGAGAAAGCGAAGATTTTTTCGCATACGATGACGGATCCGCTGCTTGCCAAGAGGTTTTCCGAGTTTTCGCAGAGCCATGCACAGCGTTTTACTGCCATCCTGTCCGAACTGGAAAAGAGGGAGGCGCTGTTATGAACAAGAGCAAACGCGACGTATGTTTCAGGGAAGAGGATGCCCTTTGCGATCTTCTCGTTTCCGAGCGTTCTGTTTTAAGGCGGTATGTTGCGGCGCTGGAGAGTTGTCCTTCGGAAGAGACGCGCGCCCTTCTTGCAAAGCTCTTGTCCTTTGCGGTGCAGGATATGAACGCTCTTCGGGAGGAATTTTGCAGGCGCTTTCCCGAAAAGCAGGAAGGGCAGGTTTCGGCAAAAGATCTGATCGGGGAATTGCGCGAAAAGAGGAAAGAATTGTTCAGGGAACCTTCCGAAGAAAACTGAAAATCCGCTCTGCGGAGAGAAGAAAATTACCGCCGGATGCCCGTGCTTCAATATTTTTATAAAATGTATTTTTTTACTATACAAACGGTGCGGGATATGCTATACTGTATACAATTACGGTTCAAGTCCGTATACACAAGCGGAGGCAGATATGATAAAAAGAAGGGAGCAGATGATACGGCTGGATACACAGAACACCACCCTGGTCATCAAGGCAGACACGGCGGAATATCTCTATTACGGGAAACGTCTCGGAAACGGGTTTGAGTTCGGTGCGTATGCGGGGGGAGACAAAAAATTATTTTCTGCACCCGGAAAAGATGATTATACCGAATACAGCATTCTCTTTGAAAATGCGGACGGCGGTTTTGTTGCGGATTTCACCTTTTCAAAGGTGAGGATCCTTCCCGAAAAGCCGGAGATCCCGGGGCTGCCTTCCTCTTACGGGGAAGGCAAGACGCTGGAACTGAAATACGTGGACACGACGCGCGCGGCGTTGTATCTTTACTATACCGTATTTGAGGACAGCGACGTCATTGCCGTGAGTGCGCGGCTTTTCAACGGGACGAAGAAAGACCTTCGCATCCGCAGGTTTATGAGTTTGCAGATGGATCTTCCCGGGACTGACTATAATATTATTACTTTTGAGGGCGCCTGGGCGCGCGAGCGCAACAAGGTTTCCAGAGAGATTTCCAGCGGGATCTTTGTCAACGATTCCAAGCGCGGAATGTCCTCGCACGCCCGCAATCCGTTTATCATGGCGGAGGACGAGCGCGGCGTGTACGGCTTCAACCTCGTATATTCGGGAAATCATAAGGAGACGATCGAGGCGGGCGATCCCGGAAGGACGCGCGTCCTGACGGGCATCAACGATTTTATGTTCGACTGGACGCTCCCCGTCGGGGAAACGTTCTGTTCGCCCGAAGCGGTGATGTGCTTTGCTCCCGATGAGGACACGCTCAGCACCCGTTTCCACTTCTTTGTTTCCGAACACATCGTGCGCGGAAAATGGAAAAAGAAGGAACGCCCCGTTCTTGTCAACAACTGGGAAGGGACGTATTTCGACTTCAACGAAGAAAAGCTGCTCGCCATTGCGGAAGCGGCAAAAAAGACGGGCGTGGAACTGTTTGTTCTGGACGACGGATGGTTCGGAAAGCGTGACAGCGATACCTGCTCGCTGGGGGACTGGTACGATAACCTTGAAAAGACGGGCGGCGGCCTCGCCTCTCTCGGCGAAAAGATCCGCGCGCTCGGGCTCTCGTTCGGTATCTGGGTAGAGCCGGAAATGATCAGCGAGGACAGCGATCTGTACCGCGCGCATCCCAATTTCGCCATGAAGATCCCCGGCAGAACGCCTACGCGGATGCGCAATCAGCTGATGCTGAATATGGCGGACGAACGGGTGCAGAACTACGTCGTTCGCGTCATCAGCGACGTGATCGCCCGCAGCGGCGCGGAATATGTCAAGTGGGATTTTAACCGTTCGATGACCGATTGTTACGGCAAAGGGATCTTCCCCGGAGAATATTTCCACAGATATATGCTCGGTTACTATCGCGTCGTATCCAAGATCATGAAAAAATTCCCGTCCGTGCTCTTTGAAGGGTGCGCGGGCGGCGGCGGCAGATTCGATCTGGGCAATCTGTGTTACTTTGTTCAGTACTGGACGAGCGACGATACGGATGCGCGGATGCGCATTGACATTCAGGCAGGTACTTCCTACGGTTACCCGCAGACGGTGATTGGGGCGCACGTTTCGGCAAGTCCCAACCATCAGACGGGAAATTCCAATTCTCTGGATGCAAGGTTCAATGTGGCCTGCGGCGGATTGCTCGGCTACGAGCTGGACATGACAAAGTTCACCCCGCAGGAAATGGAAGAAGTGGCGCAGCAGATCGAGTTCTATAAAGAAAACAGAAAGCTTCTGCAATTCGGCGATCAGTACAGGATCGATGAAAAATTTGTAAAGGGATTTATCACGGTTTCCAAGGACAAGTCCATGGCGATCGCGGTGCTCAATCAGACGGTGGCGTATCCGGCCATGCCGCTCGTCACGGTCAGGCTGAAGGGCCTGAGCGAAACGACGGTCTACGATGTCACGCGCCGCGACGGGAAGGGCAGCTTTACGGCGGAAGGCGACCTGTTGATGAACGGGGATCTCCCGCTTCCCGATCTGTTCGACCGCGAAACGGTATTCAGAAACAGCGGCGGGCTGAGCAGCCGTATGTACATTCTTAAAAAGCGCAAAAACTGAGCAGAAGCGCCCGACCACAAAAAGCGGTCGGGCGCGGTTCGCATAAAAAAAGCGCCGCTTTCAAGGCGGCGCGAAAGTCACGGTTCGATGCGGCGGATGTTGAGTTTTGCATAGTCCCCGCACACGCTGAACACATAGTTGTCCATTTCAAATTGCAGGATGTGCGCATCCGTCTCTTCGCCGCGCAGGTAGATCTTTCCCTGATAAAATTCTACCTTGCGCCAAAGGGCGGCCAGTGTTTCCCCGTAAAATTTGATATAGCTCTCTTTGGCGGTCCAGTGCCTGTAAAAATCGGCAGAGCTGAGAATTTCACTGCGTTCCCGTTCGGTAAATTTATTCAGGACGGCAGGGCGCGCTTTGCCTGTCAGACATTCTGTATCGAATCCGACTCTCTTTTTGCCCACGGCAAGCGCCGTCAGTCCCTTGCTGTGCGTCAGGTTGAAATGAATTTTTCTTCCTTCGATATAAGGTTTGCCGTTAATCGATTTACAAATCGTCGCATTTGGTATATTATAATACCTGGCGAGGATGGTTCTGATGAAATCGTCCGAACTGACCTTATTGTACGTATAAAATATATCTATCATAATCTCATTATACCACAGATTTGCAGGAAAGCAAGTTTTTTTTGAAAATCGGTATTATGAACACGGAGGTCAATATGAGCAGAGCGGAACAGGCGCGTCAATATTTTTCGCAGGGATACAACTGTGCGCAGGCAGTGGTGCTTGCGTTTTCCGATTTAATGGGGTTGGACAAGGACACTCTGTTAAAACTTTCCGCGCCTTTCGGCGGCGGAATGGGCAGAATGCGCGAAGTGTGCGGAACGGTGTCCGGCATGATGATGGTGGCGGGACTTGTATTCTATGATGCAGGGTCTGCGTCCAACAAGGAAAAGTCGGCTCTGTACGCGCGCGAACAGGAGCTTGCAAAGCGTTTCCGTGCGGAAAACGGCTCCATCATCTGTCGCGAACTTCTCGCGGGGGTGAAAACGCAGCCCGGCCCCCAGGCAGAGGAGCGCACGCCCGAATATTATAAAAAGCGTCCCTGCGGCGAGCTTTGTGCCTGCGCCGCGCAGATCCTGGAGGATTACCTCATCGAAGAGGGTAAACTTATTGCGGACGGAGAAAAACAATGATCTGTACCGTCACTTTAAATCCTGCGCTCGATCTGACGCTGCAAGTCCCCGTTCTGAAAAAGGGGAGCATCAACCGTGCGCACACGGAACGGATCGTTCCCGGCGGGAAGGGCGTAAACGTTTCCCTCATGCTCAAAAATTTCGGGGTCGACAGTCTTGCCGCAGGATTTGCGGCGGGAGGCTCGGGGGAGATCTTTTGTGAGCTCTTGCAAAAGGCGGGGATTGCCTGTGCATTTCAGCCCGCGCAGGGCATGACGCGCATCAACGTGAAGATCCGCGCAGAAGAGGAAACGGATATCAACGGCGCAGGGGCGGAAGTGTCCCTTGCCGAGGTGCGCGCCCTGGCGGAATCGCTCTCCGCAAACAGGGAAATTACCGTGCTTGTCCTCGGCGGAAGTCTGCCCGCGTCCCTCCCGGACAACGCCTACGTGGAATTTTTACGCGCTTTCCACCGCCCCGACGTGCGGGTGGTGGCGGATGTTTCGGGCAAAGCGCTCGCGCAGATGGTAAAATTCCGTCCCTGGCTCGTCAAACCCAATAAAGAGGAGCTGGGCGACGCATTCGGCGTAACAATCGGTAGCAAGGAGAGCGCCCTCTGCTATGCGCGCAGATTGCGCGAGGCGGGTGCGGGAAACGTAATCGTCAGTCTTGGAGCGGAAGGCGCTCTGATGGCGGATGAAAAGGGCGGCGAATATTTTATGGATGCATTCAAGGGAGTATCCGTGGATACCGTCGGGGCAGGGGATTCCCTTCTCGGCGCCTTTCTGGCGGCATACGAACAGGGAATGCCCGCACAGGATTGCCTCGCGCTCGGCGTCGCGGCGGGGAGCGCGACGGCGTTCCGTCACGGTCTGGCAACGGCGGAAGAAGTCCGCGCCCTGGCACAGACGCGCCGCACGGAAAAGTAAATTTTCATATCGGACAGCTTTGCGGCATACAATGTTGTATGTCCCGTTTTGTGTATGAGGGCGCATATCGGTACAGGCGATACCGTAAACCGCTCGGCAAAAAAAAGTATTTTCTGATTGCCGCCGTACTTGCGGCGGCAATTCTTTTTTTCATTTCTTTTCAGAAGCGTTCAGCGAAGCTTCTTCTCTCCCTCGGGGAAGAGAGAGCGCGCGCCGTTGCGGCGCAGTCTCTCAACGATGCCGCGATGCAGGCAATGCAGTGGAACGCAGCCGATTACACTTCCTTTGTCATCGTCACCCGCGACGGGGAGGGGAACATCCTCTCCATGCAGGCGGACGCGCAGAAGATCAACCTGCTTGCGCGGCAGACAGTCGCTCTCACCATGGCGAATCTGAACGCGGCGTGTGAAGAGGGGGTGGGGATCCCTCTGGGCGCTTTTTCGGGCATCGAATTGCTTGCGGGCGCAGGGCCGGACATCAATTTCAGCCTGATCCCCGTCGGAAACGCTTCCTGTTCCTTCCGCTCCTCGTTTACAAGCTCGGGACTCAACCAATCCCTGCATTCTGTGTATATGGACGTGACGGCGCAGGTAAGCCTCGTCATGCCGTCGGGAACGAGCACTGTCAGCGCCGAAACGGAGATCCTCGTGTGCGAAAGCGTGATCGTGGGGAAGATCCCGGAGGTGTATTTTCAGGGCGGGATCGCAGGACTGTAAAGAAAATACTGCCTTTGCCGTCAAAATCGTTGACTTTTGCCGCATTTTGCATTATCATAATATCAATAACGATAAAAGGCGACGACAAAGACAGACGGGAGCGCAAACCGTTCCAAGAGAGGAAGATCCGGCGGCTGAAAGATCTTCCGTGCGGTGTTTTCCGTTATTCCCTTTCGAGCCTCCGCTTTGAAACCAAAAGGGAGTAAGGGCGGACGTGTTCCGCGCGTTAAGCGGCAATGAGGCAGAAAATTTCTGCGAACATAGGTGGTACAGCGCATCACGGCGCCCTGTGGCTTTTGTCACGGGGCGTTTTTTGTTGCCGTATCTATTGGAGGAGGACGTATGAAAGAACAGATCGAAAGCATCCGTCGGGAGATCGAGGAAACGCTCGCTGCCCGCACGGACATGACGAGCAAGGACCTGTACGCGCTGAAAATGGAATATCTGGGCAAGACGGGCAAAATTTCCGCTCTGTCCAAGGGAATGCGCGACGTTGCGCCCGAAGAGCGCCCCGCCGTGGGCAAACTTGTGGGCGAAGTGCGGCAGTGGGCGGAAGAGCGCTTTGCCGCTCTGGAAGAGGAGATCGGAAAGAGAGAACTCTCCGCTAAGATCGCAAGCGAAAAGATCGACGTGACCATGCCTGCGAAGTTCCGCGAGACGGGTTCCGTACACCCCGTCACGCTGGTGCGCAGGGAGCTCATCGATATCTTTTCGGGCATGGGCTTCGACGTGTTTGAAGGGCCTGAGATCGAAAAGGATTATTACAATTTCCAGGCGCTCAACATTCCCTCCGACCACCCCGCCCGCGATATGCAGGATACCTTTTTTATCACGGATGAGTTTTTGCTGCGTTCGCAGACCTCTTCGGGGCAGATCCGCGTCATGGAAAACAAAAAGCCGCCCATCAAGGTCCTGAGCCCGGGCAGGGTGTACCGTTCGGATTCGGACGCCACCCATTCGCCCATGTTCCACCAGATGGAAGGGCTCGTGGTGGACAAAGGCATCACCCTCAACGATCTGAAAGGAATGCTGGACGAGTTTGCCCGCAGAATGTTTACGAGCGAGACGAAAGTGCGTCTACGCCCGTCCTATTTCCCGTTTACGGAGCCCAGCGTGGAAGTGGACCTTTCCTGTTCCGCCTGCGGCGGCAAAGGATGCCGCATCTGCAAGGGTACGGGCTGGATCGAGGTGCTCGGCGCGGGCGTGGTCAACCGCCGCGTGCTGGAAAACTGCGCCATCGATCCCGACGAATACACGGGATTTGCGTTCGGCATGGGGTTGGAGCGTATTGCCATGATCAAATACGGTATCGGCGATATCCGTCTGCTCTTTGAAGGCGATGTGCGCTTTCTCAAACAATTCAAGGACTGAGGAGGGCAAAGAAAATGAAAGTACCTTTCAGCTGGCTGAAAGATTATGTGGATATAGACATCACCGCGCAGGAACTGACGGACAAGCTCTTTTCCTGCGGCTTTGAAGTGGAGGAACTCATTTATGTCGGCGCGGAGATCGACCGCTGTGTGGTGGGCAGGATCGAGAGCCTGGAAAAGCACCCCGATGCGGACAAACTGAAGATCTGCCGCCTCAACTGCGGCGAATACGGCAGCGACATTCAGATCGTCACGGGGGCGGACAACGTTCAGGCGGGCGATGTCGTTCCCGTCGCTCTGGACGGCTCGTCCCTGCACGGCGGCGTGAAGATCAGAAAGGGCAAACTGCGCGGCGTGGAATCCAACGGAATGCTCTGCTCCGGCGAAGAACTGGGGATCAACGACGATTGGTACGAGGGCGCGGACGTCTACGGCATTTTGCAGCTTCCCAAGGATACTCCTCTCGGCACGGACATCAAAAAAGTGGTCGGACTGGACGATTATATCTTTGATATTTCCGTTACGGCAAACAGGCCCGACTGTCAGAGCGTTTACGGGATCGCGCGCGAAGTGGCGGCGATCCTGCACAAACAGCTTGAACCGCTCGATCTTACTTACGAGGCGAGCACGTTCAGTACCTGCGAGCGCGTCAACGTCACCGTGGAAGCGCCCGATCTTTGCCCGCGCTACATCGCACATTACGTGCGCGACCTGAAGGTGGAAAAGTCTCCCCAGTGGATGCGCCGCCGCCTTGCTCTCTGCGGACTGCGTTCCATCAACAACGTCGTGGACATCACAAACTTCATTCTGCTCGAACTCGGACAGCCCATGCACGCGTTCGACCTTTCCAAGATCGAGCGCAACGCCGTCTGCGTCCGCCGCGCGCACGAAAACGAAAAGATCATCACGCTGGACGAAAAGGAATTTACCCTCACGCCGGAAAACCTCGTCATCTGCGACGGCGTCAAACCCGTGGCGCTGGCAGGCGTGATGGGCGGCCTGAACAGCGGAATCACCGAAAATACCTGCGAACTTCTCTTTGAAAGCGCCAAATTCGAGCGCGCCAATATCCGCCGCACCTCCCGCAAACTGGGGCAGAAGAGCGATTCTTCCTCCCGCTTTGAAAAGGGGGTGGTCGCTTACACGACGGGCATTGCGATCAACCGCGCCCTTCACCTCATCACAGAATTGCACTGCGGCCTCATCGCCCGCGACAGATTTGACATCGGGGAGACCAAAACCGAACCCAAAGTCATCGGCACCACGGCGCAGCAGATCAATGCGCTTCTCGGCATCGAAGTGCCTGAAAAGGAGATCCGCGACATTCTCGGCAGGCTGAATTTCAACGTAAAGGCTGTCAGAGGCAAACTGGAAGTTACCGTTCCCGCCTATCGTGAGGACGTGGACGGATATCCCGATCTCGCCGAGGAGGTCATCCGCGAATACGGTTACGACCACATTCAGGGGACGTTTATGGAGAGCGCCACCGTCACCAACGGCGGGCTCAATGCAGAACAGCGCGCGGAAGAGGAGGTCAAAAAGCTTCTCACGGCGCAGGGCTGCTCGGAGATCATCACGTACTCCTTTATCTCTCCCAAAGACTATGAATTTATCCGCATGGCGGATGAATTGGAAAAGGCCATCAAAATCAAGAACCCCATCGGCGAAGACATGAGCGTGATGCGTACGACGCTCATTCCGTCCATGCTGAATACGCTGGTGCGCAACGTTCGCCGCGGAAACGAAGGCGCCCGCCTTTACGAGCTTGCAAGCGTTTACCTTGCCGAGCTCCCGCTCATCGATCAGCCGGAAGAGCGCAAGACGCTCTGCGTCGGCGTTTACGGCGAAGGGGAGGATTTCTACACGGCGAAGGGCTTGTTTGAATGTCTTGCGGCACAGGCGGGCATCCGCTTTACCTATGAAGTCGCGGAGAAACCTTTCCTGCATCCCGGAAAGAGCGCCAACATTTTGTTGGACGGCGAAGTCGTTGGGTATCTGGGTGAGTTTGCCCCCGATCTGGCGGCGGAACTTTCGCTGGAAACTTCCCTGTACCTCGGAGAGCTGGATTATGCGAAAGTTGCCCAGGCTCTTGCAGGCAGGAAAAAATATGTCGCTCTGCCCAAATTTGCGGAAGTGAAGCGTGACCTCGCCCTCGTGACGGCGGAAAGCACTACATGTGCCGAGGTAGAAAAAGTGATCCGCGAAAGCTGTAAGTATCTCACCGATGTACATCTGTTTGACGTATATCGCGGCGCGCAGGTGGGAGAAGGTAAAAAGAGCATGGCATTTTCCGTCACGTTCACGCCAAAAGAAAAGGCGATCTCGCCAGAGGATGCGGACGGATATGTCAAGCGAATCCTCAAAGCATTGCACGAAAAAGTCGGCGCAGAATTGCGCTGAAGAAAAATCGCTCCGCATTAGCGGAGCGATTTTTGTACAAAAATTAAAAAATTGTTGAAAGATACCTTGTATATGTGCTATAATAATAGCAGGTTTTACAGGGGAGAAAAGAATGAGCTTTAAGGAAAAGTACATAGAGTGGTGCGTTCGTCGGGACAAGGGATGGTCGCCCGGGGTGCTGACGTATTTTGACGAGGACTTCGATAATTTTATGGAAGATCTCATCAACAGCGTTCTGATCGACATGAAAAATACAAAGCTGATTTTTGAAGATCATCTCTTTTATTATGAGGACGACAAGGGTATTTTTCTCAGGATGTTCTATTCGATCTGGCTGGACAGGGAAATGCGGAAAATGAGAAAAAAGAAGCCTCTCCGTGCTTTGGCAATTTCAGGAGCGCACGCATACGGCACGGGCGCGATCTTTGCAATGGAATCGCAAAAACTCGGCAAGGGACTGCCCGAATTTACAAAAGAGGAGAGGGATGCCGTCTTTTCTTTCATCGGAGACAGGGAACCGTACGGCCTGATGCTCGAACTGCAGGGGATCGATTATTCGGACAAGAAAAAGAAATATATGGATGCGCTGTTTGTCGACACCGTCTTTACCATGCGCGATCTTGCAACAGATCTCGTCAATGTCAAGGACTACCAGCGGGAGTATATGGCTATCCTGTTCAATGCGGGGATCTCCTATATCATCCGCTACAACGATTGCTTTCGTTAAAAGTTTGTGAAAAAATGGAATTTTTCGGGCGCAGGTGTTGACAAAAGGAAAAAGAGAAGTATAATGTAAGTACAATTTAATCTCCGGTAAGTAAGGCTATTACGGGGATACGGACTGTTGCCGCAAAACGATGGAGACATCGTGCGCAGGTTTGAACAGGTTGCGTCGAAAAACAAGGCGCAGCATAACACAGTTTCACCGCCCCGCAAAGTTAAAGCTCAAACGGTATGGTTTTTGTTGAATTCCGGGTGCCGTTCGGGCATTCGGATATTTTTTTGAAATAAAAAAGGAGGTATCGGAAGATGGACGAAGGCAGTAACGGCCGAAGAAAGACAGCGCAGATGTTTGCGGACGTTTTGGTCCGTCTTTCGTCATGCCTGCCGTAAGTTCTTTGGCCGCCTCGACCGAATATTTTCGAGGAGGTGGCAGAAATGAAAAACAAAGAAATCAGAAAAGAACTTCTCCGCATTGCGGAAAAGGGAGTTTTCCTGCAGACGGCCAAGCAAAGGATGATTTTTGCAGCGGGCCATACAGGGCAGGAAGTATGTGAGGCTTTCAGCGCGGAGGCGCAGGGGTTCAGCGAGGAAAAGGCGAATACGATGCGCGAGCAGTACGGGGCAAACGTTCTTCCGTCTGCAAAAAAGCGCGGTTTTTTCCGCCGCCTTGCGTCCGCGTTTGTCAATCCGTTCTCCGTAATTTTGTTTGTCCTGTCCTGTATATCCTTTTTAACGGACGTCGTTTTCGCACAGGACGGAGAAAAAAATTATGTCACGGTGTCCGTCATTCTCGTTATGATCATCGTGTCTGGCCTCCTGCGCTTTGTTCAGGAGACGCAGAGCGGGAATGCGGCGGCCAGACTGTCTTCCATGATCTCGACGACCGCCTGTGTTCTCAGACAGGAGGGCGGGAAGGCGGAGATCCCCGTCGAAGAGATCGTTGTGGGAGATCGCGTATTTCTTTCCGCAGGGGATATGATCCCCGCAGATCTTCGCATTCTTTCCGCAAGAGATCTGTTCGTCGCGCAGTCGGCTCTGACGGGGGAAAGCGCTCCCGTAGAAAAAAGCTCCAAAGAAGAAAAGGAACCTTCCGTTTCCGTTTCCTGCCTTGCTTTTATGGGGACAAACGTCATCAGCGGCAGCGGGGAAGGAATCGTCTTTGCAACGGGCGCGGATACCGTTTTCGGCCAGACGGCAAAATCTCTTTCCGCGTCGTCCGTCAGAAAGTCAGGGTTTGACAAGGGGATCAACGCCGTTTCCCGCATTCTCATCGGGTTTATGTTGGTCATGGTTCCTGTCGTGTTGCTCGTCAACGGATTTACAAAGCACGATTGGCTGAGCGCGGCTCTCTTCGCCATCAGCGTTGCCGTAGGGCTCACTCCCGAAATGCTGCCCATGATCGTAACGACTTGCCTCGCCAAGGGCAGCGTTGCCATGTCCGGGAAAAAGGTCATTGTCAAAGACCTGAATGCTATCCAAAATCTCGGGGCGATGGACGTACTGTGCACGGACAAAACGGGTACGCTCACGCAGGATAAAGTCGTTTTGGAAATGCACCTCAATGCGGATGGAAAAGAGGATCCCAGAGTTCTCCGCCATGCTTTTCTCAACAGTTATTATCAGACGGGACTGAAAAATCTTTTGGACGTTGCCATCATTGAGAGGACAAAACAGCTGATCGCGGCGCAGGAGATCAATGCGGATGTTCTCTCCGAGTATATCAAAGCGGACGAGCTTCCCTTCGATTTTGAACGGCGCAGAATGAGCGTAGCGGTGCAGAGCGGCGGGGGTAAAGTACAGCTCATCACAAAGGGAGCGGTGGAGGAAATGTTGTCTGTCTGCTCTTATGTGGAGACGCAGGGGGAAATTTGCAGATTGGACGAAACACTGCGTCAGTACATAAAAAACCGTGCGGAAACGCTGAATTTGGCTGGAATGAGAGTACTATGCGTGGCACAGAAGAGCGTTATTCTGCCTGTCAGCGTGCAAAACGAAAGTGAAATGGTTTTGATCGGGTTTCTCGCTTTTCTCGATCCTCCCAAAAAATCTGCCGCCATAGCGATCGAAAGATTGAAGCGCGGAGGCGTCGCCGTCAAGGTTCTGACCGGCGATAACGAGAAGGTGGCGGCAAGCGTTTGCAAAAAGGTCGGGCTGGGAACAGGGAGGGTCGTTACAGGGGCACAGATCGAAGAGATGGACGATCTGAGCCTGCGCGCTGCCGTGGAAGAAATTTCCGTCTTTGCAAAACTTTCTCCCGTTCAGAAAGAGCGTGTGGTACGCGCCCTGCGTGAAAACGGTCATACAGTCGGATTTCTCGGGGACGGGATCAACGATGCACCCGCCATGCGCGCCGCCGATGTCGGGATCTCTGTCGATACGGCCGTGGATATTGCCAAAGAGTCTGCAAGTGTCATTTTGCTGGAAAAAGACCTGACCGTCCTTGCCGACGGAGTCAGGGAGGGTAGAAAGACGTATGCAAATATGATGAAGTATATCAAGATCACTTCTTCTTCTAATTTTGGCAATATGTTTTCCGTGCTCGCCGCAAGTGCTTTGCTTCCTTTTTTGCCGATGACCTCGGTCCAGCTGATTCTGCTCAATCTCGTTTATGATCTCACCTGCATTGCACTTCCGTGGGACAATGCGGATGAGGAACTGTTAAAGAAACCCGCAGAATGGGACTCTTCATCGGTCAAAAAATTCATGTTTTGGTTTGGGCCGATCAGTTCTCTGTTCGATCTGATCACCTTTGCCGTCCTGTTTTTTGTCGTTTGTCCTGCAATTTGCGGAGCGCCTTTTTCAGACCTTTATGGCAGCGGAACAGTCGTTTTTGTTGCCGCATTTCAGACGGGTTGGTTTATCGAATCCATGCTGACGCAAAGTCTCGTGGTACATTCGCTGAGAAGCCGTAAACTGCCGTTGATCGGAAGCCGCGCTTCCTTGCCTGTGATTATTTCCTCTTTGGCGGGGATCGCGTTGTTGTCTGCTGTTCCGTACACGCCTGTGGGGAATTTGCTCGGGTTGTATCCGCTGCCTGGTAGCTTTTTCCTGATCCTTCTTTTGATCGCTGCGGGATACTTTGTTTTGGCTACTCTTGTCAAAAGTTTGTACATTAAAAGATACAAAAAGTTTTTGTAAAGAGGATGGGTACACTGTAAAATTCTGCATGTCAGTTTAATAATTTCACATTTTCAGACAGGGAAACAGGGACGCTAAATGCGTCCCTGTTTTAATAGGAGAGGTGAATTATACTATTAAGTGCAACACATGAAAGAAAAAAAGGAGTTCATACAAATCTGTGGTAAAATAGAGTTACGAAACCAAAATTTTGCCAAGGAGATCTGTATGA